>Ga0209415_10001384_pt1 | contig 46460 bp, 43 predicted proteins | sample PeaSoiSIISIP2007_FD_187696 | JGI IMG/M metagenome (GOLD analysis project Ga0209415, IMG submission 187696) | Peat soil microbial communities from Weissenstadt, Germany - SII-SIP-2007 (SPAdes) (version 2) | ecosystem: Environmental > Terrestrial > Soil > Wetlands > Peat | place: Germany... | reverse complement strand
GGCGCCCGCCGCAGCGGCCAGCCACGCGGGCGCGAAGAAGGGCGGGAGCGCGCCGGCGGCCGCGGCGAGAGCGAGGGCGGCCGCGCGCCGCGGCGAAGGCGCGGGGCAGAGCGACAGCGCGAGCGCGAGCAGGGCGGGCCAGCCCTCCCACGTCGCCAGGGCCTGCTCCGCGCCGACGCGCAGGCACTCGAGCGCGCGCTGGACGCGCGTGCGGCGCGCGTCGGCGACGGGGACCGCGAAGGAGATCGCGCCCGGCTCGAGCGTGAGCCGGCGCGGCGACGCGCCCGGGACGTCCACGACCGTCCGGAAGACCATCGTCGGCAGGATCGGCTGCCTCGTCTCGATGAGCTCGCGGCGGTACTCGTCGAAGAAGTCGGCCTCGCCCGCCAGCGTCCGGCCGTCGGACAGCGGCGGGTAGACGAGGCGCAGGCGCACGCGGCCCTGCTCGTTGACTTCGTCGAGGGTCTGCTCGTAGCGCGCGCGGATCAGGCGTCCGGGAAGCGCGCGCCCGTCCTCCGTCAGGCGCAGGCGCGCGTTCGCGTAGGCCTCGGCTTTCGCGAGCGTGAGCGGAGACCAGCCGCTGGCCGGCAGGGGATGGACGTCGAGGACCTCCTCGATCCAGTAGATCGAATCGCTGTCGATGTCCGCGACGAGGCGGTCGGGCTCGACGCGCAGGACGACCGAGACGGGCGCGATCGGATAGATGTCGGCCGCGGCGCGGGGCGCGCCGAGCAGAACGAGCGCGATCAAGAGGTTCATCGCAGTCGCCTCACGGACGATTCTCGCACTCCGCCCGACGCCTCGTCAACGGGGCGTCGCGCCGCCGCTATTGACGCCGTGCCGTCCTCGGGGCTAAACTCCGCATGCCCCACGATCGTCTCGACGCGACTGCGAGGACACACCCATGAGCGTTCTCTTCGGCGCCTTCGTCGGATTCGTCGCCTGGTTCCTGCTGAACTACCTCGTCGCGGGACTCTTCACCGTCGACCAGAACGAGCGGGCGGTGAAGACCAGCTTCGGCCGCGCGGTGCGCATCGACGGCAAGACCACGCTCGACGATCCCGAGATGGCGGGGACCCTGACGGCGGAGGAGCGCGAGCGCTACACCTGGCCGCAGCTGCGCGTGATCCCGCCCGGCGGACCGTACTTCAAGTGGCCGTGGGAGCGCGTCTACAAGGTCTCGGTCGCCACGCAGAGCATGAACGTCGCCTACGATCCCGAGTCGCCCGAGGCCAACCAGGGGGGCACCATCCTGGAGGCGGTCACGAAGGACCAGCTCAACACGGGTCTGACCGGGCAGATTCGCTACCGCGTCTCCGAGCGCAACCTCTACGCGTACCTGTTCGGCATCAAGCGCCCGATCATCCACGTGATGGGCTACTTCGTCTCGGTCCTGCGCGAGAAGATCGCGACGTTCGAGGCGCCCGCCGTGGCCGTCGTCGCCGGCACGCAGGCGACGGGCCTCAGCGACGTCGCGGGGATCTCGATCAACGACATCCGCAAGAACCTGCGTTCGCTCAACGACGACATGGACCGCGACTGCAAGTCGTCGATCGCGCGCTACGGCGTGCTCCTGGACGCCTCGCTGATCACGGGCATCGACCCGCCCGCGGACGTCGAGTCGGCGCTCGCCGCGATCAACACGGCCCACAACGAGGTCTCCTCCGCGATCAGCCTCGCGCAGGCCTCGGCGGACCAGAAGATCGTGCAGTCGAAGCGCGCCGTCGAGATCGAGACGCTCAAGGCGCAGGCCGAGGTCGAGCCGCTGCTCGCGCTGGCCAAGCAGCTCGCGGACCTCAAGTCGATCGGCGGCGAGAAGTCCCTGCTCGCCTACCTGCGCAACATCCACCTGACTCTGTTCGCGCGCGCGAAGCGGTACATATTGGAAACGCGCACCTGGGAGGGGCGTTAAAATGGGCATCGATCCCTTCTTCCTCTCGGCGATGGTCGTCTTCTTCGGCTGTCTCGTCGGCGTGCCGATCCTGTTCGGCTTCATGCGCTTCTTCGGCGTCTACACGATCGTCGGCGAGGGCACGGCGAACGTCTACGTGCTCTTCGGCAACGTGCTCGACGTCATCAAGGAGCCGGGCCTGCACATCCTGTGGCTGCGCATGGGCCCCGCGGCGATCATCGTGAACTGGATCGGCCAGTGCTACACGCTCGACATGCGCGTGGACCAGGTCTACCGGCGCAGCGAGCCCGTGAACTCCGAGGAAGGCGCGCCGATGGGCATCGGCATCTGGTACGAGATGTACATCTCGGACCCGGTCGCCTACAAGTTCAAGAACGCGGACCCGCGCGGGTCGCTCGCGGCCAACGTGAGCAACGCGACGGTGCGCGCGCTGTCGAACATGAAGCTGACCGACATGCTCGGCTCCCGCCACGCGATGAGCCTCGCGGTGCGCGACGAGGTCTCGCCGAAGAGCCACGAGTGGGGCTACAAGCTCGGCTCGGTCTACATCCGCAAGGTCCACTTCCGGGACCCGAACATGATCCGTCAGATCGAGGAGAAGGTCGTGAACCGCCTGCGCCAGGTGACCTCCTCGATCAAGCAGGACGGAGAGAACCAGGTCAACATCATCGCGAGCACCGCCCAGCGCACGGCCGCCGTCGCCTTCGCCGAGGCCGCGGCGCTGAGGCCGAAGATCGTCGGCGAGGCGCTGAAGTCGATCGGCTCGCAGCCCGACATCCTTGAGGCGATGTTCGAGGTCCTCGAGATCAACCGCGCGCTCGAGGGCACGGCCGAGATCGTGCTCGTGCCGCAGCGCTCCGAGCTCCTCAACGACCTGCTCGCCATGCCGGGCGGGTCCGCGCCGCCCGCGGTCTAGCGTGCTCGCGGCCGGCCTGGGGCTCGCCGCGGCGCTCGCCGCGCGGCCGGCGCGCGCCGCGCCGCCGGCCGCGGTCTCCGCGAGCACGATGACGGTCGAGCTCGACGCGCGCGTCGAGCTCCTCGGCGTGCTGCAGGTGCTTGCGGGCGATCCGCGCCGCGCGCGCGAGCTCCCGTCCGAGCTCGCCGGCCTCGAGGCGCGCTTCGCACCCTTCCGCGGCCATCCGGCGGTCAAGTCCTACGCCGCGCTCGTCTCCGACCCGGCCCGCGAGCTGCGCGCTCTCTCGCTGCTGTTCCACCTCTCGCCGCCGCCGGAGCTCGCCGAGCGCCCGGAGGCGCCGATCCCCGAGGAGGACGCCGCCGCCGTCGGCGGCGCGGCCGCCGAGCGCGAGCTGCTCGAGACGTGGCGCGATTTCGCCCGCGTCTCCGGCTTCATGGACGACTTCGCGCGCCGGCGCGAGGCGAACGAGCGCTCGGCCGCGCGCGTGCGCGCCGAGCTCGCGCGCGCGGACTCCCTGCGCCTCGTCGAGGACTACGCGGGCCCGCTCGACAGCCGCCTGCACGTGGTCCTCTCGCCGGTCCTGCGCTCGGGCCGCTTCGCGACGATCGTTCCCTATCCGTTCCGGGGCGGGGGGGCGCGCGTCGCGGGCCCGTTCGAGGTCTTCGTGCTCGCCGAGCCCGATCGCATCGAGGACGGCGAGCCGGTCTACTCGATCGGGCCTTTTTGGAACGAGCTGCTCGACGTCGCGGTCGATCCCGTCCTCGGCGAGCGCTGCGAGGACGTCGCGGCGCTCGCCGGCGCGCAGGCGCCGATCGCGCGCGAGTGCCCGGGCGAATGGTTCCACTGCGTCACGAACCTCGTCAAGGCGGCGATATTGGAGAGGCTCGGCGCGGCGGCGCGCGGGGCGGCGGCCTTCCCTCCCGTGACCTGGCCCGCGGGCGCGTACGGAGACGACGGCCGCGCCGTCGCGCGGCTGTTGGAGGACTACGAGAAGCGCCGCGCCGAGTACCCGACGCTGCGCGCGCTCTACCCGCGCCTCGTCGCGACGCTCGCGTCCCTGCCGCGCGGCCCCGCGCCGTCGGCCGAGGAGGTCGGCCGGATGTGCGGACGCGTCCGCGGCGCCGCGTCCGCGCCGTCCGGTCCCGCCGCGCCGCCGGCCGGCCCCGCGCGCGGCGCCGACGAGCTCAAGCGCGCGGGCGTCTGGAGCCTGCTGCACGGCCGCGTCGAGGAGGCGCTCGCGGATTTCTCGCGCGCGGCGGAGCTGGCTCCGGACGACGCCGAGGCCCGCCTCGACGCGAGCGTGGCGCTCGAGCGCCTCGGCCGCGCCGGCGAGGCGCAGGCCGCCGCGGACGCGGCCGTGGCCCGGGCGGGCGCCTCGGGGGCCCTGGCCGCGGACGCGCTGTCGACGCGCGCCTCGCTTTGGGCGGCGCGCGGACGGCGCGACGAGGAGAGGGAGGATCTCTCCGCGGCTTTGGCGGCGGCGCCGGCGGACTGGCCGCGCCGCGCGCAGACGCGGCGCCGCCTCGACGAGCTAGGGCGCTAGGCCGCGCAGCAGCAGCATCGCGGCCAGGCCGCCGCCGAACGAGAGCGCCGACTCCGCTCTGCGCCGGCGCAGGAGCAGCAGGGCGAGCGCGCCGCCGACGTACAGGAACGAGCCGCCCGCGAAGCCGAGCAGGGCCGCGGCCAGCGGGGCGCCGAGCCGCACGGTTCCGGCCCGGGCCAGCAGCGCGCCCGCCGGCGTCGCCAGCGAGACGGCGAGGAGGAGCGCGAGCGTGCGTCCGCGCGGGCGGCCGGCGCGGTGGAACAGGCTCGTCAGGGTGAAGCCGTCGGCGATCTTGTGCAGGGCCGTCGCCGCGCCGACGACGAGCAGCGCTGGGCCGCCGACGAAGGCGGTCGCGCCGAGGTTGACGCCGTCGACGAGCGAGTGGGCGAAGAGCGCCGCCGTCGCGGCCGCGCGGTGCCCGCGGGCGCCGCCGCGCACGTGCGGGTGCGTGAGCTCGTGGCCGGCGTGCTCGCCCTCGTCGTGATGCAGGATCCAGCCGAGGAGGAGCGCGGCCGCCGCGGCGGCCGCGCCCGGGGCGGGGGCCAGGCGCAGGCTCTCGGGCAGGACGTCGGTCGCGGCCACGGCGACGAGCAGTCCCGAGCGGAAGGACAGGATGCGCTCCAGGCCGACGCGCTCGAGGAAGCCCTCGACGGTCGGCGCGAGGCCGCCGAGCATCGAGGCGGCGAAGGCCAGGACGAGGAAGGCGGCCAGCGCCGGGCCCATGATAATGAGATTATATTATCATTAGAGGCGCGCGTCAACGATGTGTTAGAATGGCCTCGTGCACATGCAGCGCGACACCGCCCAGCGCCGCGCGATCCGCCGCGCGCTCGACGACGCCGGGCGCCCGCTCGGCGCGCTCGAGGTCCTCGAGCGCGCGAAGCGCGACGTGCCCGCCCTCGGCCTGGCCACCGTGTACCGCAACATCAAGGCGATGTCCGACGAAGGCGCCGTCGCGGTCGTCGAGCTGCCGGGGCGGCCGCCGCGCTTCGAGTCGGCCGGCAAGGACCATCACCATCACTTCCTCTGCGACTCCTGCGGAAAGCTCTACGAGCTCGGCGGCTGCCTCGGCGGGCTCAAGTCCCTGCTGCCGAGCGGCTTCCGCATGAAGTCGCACGAGCTGATCCTGCACGGGCGCTGCCGCGCCTGCGCGCGATGAGCGGCCCTCTCGCGGCGCTCGCCGCGGCCGATCGCTGGCTCTTCCTCAAGATAAACGTCGAGTGGACCTGCGCGGCGTTCGACCGCCTCCTGCCCGCGGTCACGGACCTGCACCGCGTCCCTTGGGCGCTCGGCGCGGGGGCCGCGGGCCTCGCGCTGTGGCTGTGGCGCGGACGGCGCCGCGCGCTCGAGGTGCTCGTCGTCGCCGCTCTCGCCGTCGGCGCGGGCGACATGCTCGCCTACCGCGTGATCAAGCCCTGGGCCGCGCGCCCGCGCCCGGGCGAGGCGGGGCTGCCCGCCGTCGTGCGCGCGCCCGTCAACGGACGCCTGGGCTTCCCGTCGAACCACGCGGTCAACTCGGCCGCGGCCGCGGCCGTCCTCTCGGTCGCCTATCCCGCCGGGGCTCCCGTCTTCGCGCTGGCCGCGGCCGTCGTCGGCTACAGCCGCGTCTACGTGGGCGCGCATTATCCGGGCGACGTCCTCGCGGGCTTCGCTCTCGGCGCGGCGCTGGGGCTGCCGCTCGCGTGGTTCCTGCTCGGGCGGCCGGACGACGGCGGCGTCAGGCGCCGCCGCAAGCGACGCTAGCCGGTCCCTAAGGAAACGGATTTAACCACAGAGGCACAAAGACACAGAGAACGGAAACGGCGTTAACGCGTTCGTTCTCCGTGTCTTTGTGGTTTCGCCGTTATCCGTCAACGCCGCGACCGACAGTCCGGCTAGGCGCGGACCGGAGCGGGAACGGGCTTCGCCGGGGGCGGAGCCGCGCGGTCGGGGTCGTCCTCGTAGCCGAGGTGCTCGACGAAGGCCCGGAGCTTCCCTTCCTCGCCGTGCGTGTCCCAGAGGTCGAGCAGGTGCTCGACGTAGCGCAGCGACATCGCGGTGATCGCGTCGTCGGGATGGCTCTCGAGCCGCAGCTTCAGCGTCGACTGCAGGACGACGAGGCGCATGCCGGTGGGATCGACCGTCGTCAGGGCCAGGTACTGCACGCGGAAGGCGTGGACCTCGCCGTCGATCTCGTGCTTGGCGTCGAGGTCGTTGTTCTCGCGGTCGCGCGCGTGCGTCGCCTCGTGCGCGAACGTCACGAAGGTGAACGCCTCGCCGATGCGCGTGGCGATCAGGGCCATGCGGCGGTTGAGCTCGACGATGCCGCCCGTCAGCTTGGTCGGGTCGTATTTGAAGACGCCCATCTGGTTCTCGGCCATGCGTCCGGTCTTGTCGAGGCTCGCGCGGCCCTCGTCGCGCAGCGAGGCCGCCTTCTGCTGGGCGGCGACGACGTCCGGCGGAGGGTCGACGTGGAAGCGCTTGCGGTAGGCGTCGATGCGCTCGTCGGCGGTCGAGATCATGCCGTCGATCGTGCCGACCTTGCCGTCGACATGCTCGCGGTCGATCGGCACGTAGACGGGCGCCGCGAGCGGGGTCTCGCTCTGGACGTTCGCGAAAAGGGCGGCGGCGTCGCCGTGCAGCCGGTAGTCGCTCACGGACTGGTCGGCGACCGCGTCGAGAAGGGCGTCGGCGCGCGCGCGCAGCTGCGCCGGCGTCACGAGCGCCGGGCGCGCGTCGGCGGGGGCCGGCGCGGAGGGCGCCGCCGTCTGCGCGTGCGCCGCGGAGGCGAACAAAAGAGCGGACAGGACGGACACAGTCCTCACCCGGTCAGTATATATGGAAAGCGGCCCCGTTTGGGCGGATCGAAAGTCCTAGAAGCGGCTAGGCCTTTAGACCCACCTCGAGCTCGTACGGGAGCGAGCGGTAGTGCTCCTGCAGGGGCTTCACGCTCATCGTCGCGCCCTGCAGGACCGAGATCGCGTGCACGGCGGCGCGCACGCTGCGGATGTTCGTGATGCAGGGGATGTCGAGCTCGAGCGCCGTGCGCCGGATCTGGTAGCCGTCGGCGCGAGCGCGCTTGCCGGAGGGCGTGTTGATCACGAGCGAGAGGCCGCGCTGGCGCAGGAGGTCGACGACGTCGGGCTTGCCCTCGCCGATCTTCGCGACGCGCTCGGTCTCAAGACCATGGCGAGTCAGGAAGTCCGCGGTGTTGCGCGTCGCGACCAGCGTGAAGCCCATCTGCTTGAGGCCGCGCGCGACGTGCAGGATCTCGGACTTGTCCTCGTCGCGCACCGAGACGAAGACCGAGCCGGAGGTCGGCAGGGAGAGGCCCGCCGACTCCTGGCTCTTCGCGAACGAGCGCGGAAAATCCGAGTCGAGGCCCATGACCTCGCCGGTCGACTTCATCTCGGGGCCGAGGCGCGGGTCGACGCCGGGGAACTTGAGGAAGGGCAGGACGGCCTCCTTCGTCGACGTGTACGGCGGCACCGCGCCCTTGAACGCCGCGGGCGGCACGAGCTTGCGCAGGGGCTTGCCCATCATCACCCAGGTCGCGATGCGCGCGACCGGCAGGCCCGTCGCCTTCGAGACGAACGGCACGGTGCGCGAGGCGCGCGGATTGGCCTCCAGGATGTAGACCGCGCCGTCCTTGACCGCGTACTGGATGTTGATGAGGCCCTTGACCTTGAGGTGCAGCGCGAGGCGGCGGGTCTGCTCGCGCACGATCGCGAGCGTCGCGGGCGGCAGCGAGTGCGGCGGCAGCGTGCAGGCCGAGTCGCCGGAGTGGATGCCGGCCTCCTCGATGTGCTCCATGACGCCCGCGATCCAGACGTCCTTGCCGTCGCAGACCGCGTCGACGTCGAGCTCCGCGGCGTCGGCGAGGAAGCGGTCGACGAGGATCGACGGATGCAGCGAGGCCTTGCGCGCGCGGTCGGCGTAGTCGAGGAGCGAGGCGTCGTCGTAGACCACCTCCATCGCGCGCCCGCCGAGCACGTAGCTCGGGCGAACCATGACGGGATAGCCGATGCGGCGCGCGATCTTCAGGGCCTGCTCGGGCGTCTTCGCGATGCCGGACTCGGGCGAGAGGATGCCGAGTTTTTTCAGCGCCGCGCCGAACAGGCGGCGGTCCTCGGCCATGTCGATGGCCGACGGCTGGGTGCCGAGGATCGGCACGCCCTCCTTCTCGAGCGCGAGCGCGAGATTCAGCGGCGTCTGGCCGCCGAACTGCACGATGACGCCGGAGGGCTTCTCGACGTCGACGATCTCGAGCACGTCCTCGAGCGTGAGGGGCTCGAAGTAGAGGCGGTCGGACGAGTCGTAGTCGGTCGAGACGGTCTCCGGGTTGCAGTTGACCATGATCGACTTCCAGCCCTCGGCGCGCAGCGCCTTCGAGGCCTGGACGCAGCAGTAGTCGAACTCGATGCCCTGGCCGATGCGGTTCGGCCCCGAGCCGAGGATCATGACCTTCTTGCCCCCGGCGGACGCAGCCAGGTCGCCGGTCGGCTCGTAGGTCGAGTAGAAGTACGGCGTCGAGGACGGGAACTCGCCCGCGCAGGTGTCGACGAGCTTGTAGGACGGGCGCACGCCGAGGCGGCGGCGCCGCGCGCGCACGGCGCTCTCGGAGAGCCCCTTCGCGCGCGCGAGCTGGGCGTCGGAGAAGCCGAGGCGCTTGGCCGCGAGCACGGTCGGCGCGTCGAGCGTCGCGGACGCGAGCGTCTTCTCGAAGTCCACGATCTCCTTCATCTCGTTCAGGAACCACGCGTCGATCTTGGAGACCTCGGCGACGCGCTCCACCGGCACGCCGAGCGCGAGCGCGGTCTTCACGTGGTAGAGGCGCGAGGAGGAGGGCGTCGCGACGCGCTGGAGCAAGGTCTCGGCGTCGACGCTCTCGCCGCCCTCGAGCCCCTTCTTGCCGCTCTCCAGGCCGCGCAGGGCCTTCTGCAGGGCCTCCTTGAACGTGCGCCCGATCGCCATCGCCTCGCCGACCGACTTCATCGCGGTGTCGAGCGGGAACTCGCCGAACTTCTCGGTCGCGAAGCGCGGGGCCTTCACGACGACGTAGTCGATCGCGGGCTCGAAGCAGGCCGGCGTGGCCTTCGTGATGTCGTTCGGGAGCTCGTCGAGCCGGTAGCCGACGGCGAGCTTGGCCGCGATGCGCGCGATCGGGAAGCCCGTCGCCTTCGACGCGAGCGCCGACGAGCGCGACACGCGCGGGTTGATCTCGATGACGACGCGCCGCCCGGTGCGCGGCTCCACCGCGAACTGGATGTTGCAGCCGCCGGTCTCCACGCCGACCTCGGAGATGATGCGCTTGGCGTCGTCGCGCATCTCCTGGTACTGGCGGTCGCTCAGCGTCTGCGCGGGCGCGACGGTGATCGAGTCGCCGGTGTGCACGCCCATCGGGTCGACGTTCTCGATCGTGCAGATCACGACGAAGTTGTCGGCGCGGTCGCGCATGACCTCGAGCTCGTACTCCTTCCAGCCGATCACGGACTCCTCGAGCAGGACCTTCTTGACCGGGCTGGCCTCGAACGCGCGGTGCACCCGGGCGCGCAGCTCGTCGAAGTGGTAGGCGATGCCGCCGCCGGTGCCGCCGAGCGTGAAGGAGGCGCGCACGATGATCGGGAAGCCGAGCTCGCGCGCGACGCGCTTGAGGTCGCCCTCGTCGGTCACGACGATCGAGCGCGGCAGGTCCAGGCCGATCTTCTGCATCGCGGCCTTGAAGAGCTGGCGGTCCTCCGCCTTGCGGATCGTCTCCAGGCGCGCGCCGAGGATCTCGACCCCGTACTTCTCGAGGATCCCGCGCTCGGCCGCGGCGACGGTGAGGTTCAGCGCGGTCTGGCCCCCGAGCGTCGGCAGGATGGCCTGCGGGCGCTCGGCCGCGAGCACCTTCGCGAGGTAGTCGGGCGTCAGCGGCTCGATGTAGGTGCGGTCGGCGAGCTCGGGGTCCGTCATGATCGTCGCCGGGTTCGAGTTCATGAGGACGGTCTCGTAGCCCTCCTCGCGCAGCGCCTTGAGGCCCTGGGTGCCGGAGTAGTCGAACTCGCAGCCCTGGCCGATGACGATCGAGCCGGAGCCGATCACGAGGATCTTCTTGATGTCGTCGCGCTTAGGCACGGGGCATTCCTCCGGTGCGGGGGAAACTCTCGAGCCCGTCGGCGATGGCGCCGAGGGCGGACAGCTGGGCCTCGAGCAGATCGATGTCGGCCACGACGGGAACGTTCCAGACGGCGCGCGCTTCCTGCGCGAGGATGTCGACGTGCGGGAGAGCCGCGAGGCGCTTCTGGAGGGCCGCGTCGAAGACCACGGGGCCCGCGGCCTTCTCGCTGCAGCGCGCGAGCAGGCGCGCGCCGAAGGCCTCGTCGACGGGCTCGACCGGGTCCGGCACGAGGACGCCGGCGCGGCGCGCGACCTCCTCCTTGGGGCCGCACTCGACGCGCAGGCGCGTGGGCGTGCCGAGCCAGACGGTCAGAGTCGCTCCGCCCGCGGCCGTCTCGACGGCCGCGCGCCGGCCGTTGTAGTTCCCGGAGAAGCGCGGCGGCTTGTCCTCGTACTTGAGCGAGAGGATGCTCGCGAGCTTCGGCCAGCGCCGCGACGGGGTGTTCTGCTCGTGCTCGCGCCAAAAATAGAGGGCGAACGGGACGACGGCGAGCAGGACGAGGAGGATCATCATCGCGAGACGGCCTCCCGGCGCTCGCGCATGCGCGCGGCGAAGCGGTCGAACAGGTAGCGGCTGTCGTGCGGGCCGGCCGAGGCCTCGGGGTGGTACTGCACCGAGAAGACGGGCAAGGTCGCGTGCGCCATGCCTTCGGACGTGCCGTCGTTGAGGTTCACGTGCGTCGTGCGCACTTCTTTCGGAAGCGAGTCGAGGTCGACGCAGAAGCCGTGGTTCTGCGACGTGATCTCGATGCGTCCGGTCTCCAGGTCCTTCACCGGATGGTTCGAGCCGTGATGGCCGAACTTCAGCTTGAAGGTCTTCCCGCCGAAGGCCAGACCCAGCAGCTGGTGGCCGAGGCAGATGCCGAGGATCGGCAGGCGCTCGGGCAGCAGGCGCTTGATCGTCTCGATCGCGTCGGTCACCGGCTCGGGGTCTCCGGGGCCGTTCGAGAGCAGGAGTCCGTCGGGGCGCAGGCGCAGGATCTCGTCGGCCGTCGTCGCGGCCGGAACCACCGTGACGCGCGCGCCGAGCGCCGCGAGGCGGCGCAGGATGCCGTGCTTGACGCCGAAGTCCATGACGACGACGTGCAGGGCGGGCTTGGCCGGAACGCCGTCCTCCCAGGACCAGGCCTTCTCGCAGGTCACGACCGAGGCGAGGTTCTGCCCGGCCATCGAGCGGACCGCGCGGGCCTTCGCGAGGAGACGCTTGCGGTCGCCGTCGAGCGTCGAGATCACGCCGCGCAGGGCGCCCTTGTCGCGCAGGCGCAGAGTCAGCGCGCGCGTGTCGAGCCCCTCGATGCCCACGATGCCGTGCTTCTTCAAAAAATCGCCGACCGACTCGATCGACTCGTGGTTCGACGGCGTCCGGCACAGCTCGCGCACGACGAAGCCCGCCAGGCGCGGCCGTCCGGACTCGTTGTCCGTCGCCGTGATCCCGTAGTTGCCGATCTGCGGGTAGGTCATCGTGACGAGCTGGCCGCAGTACGAGGGGTCGGTCAGGATCTCCTGATAGCCCGTCATCGCGGTGTTGAAGACCGTCTCGCCGGAGGTCTCGCCCGCTGCGCCGCAGGCGCGGCCCGCGAAGATCGTCCCGTCTTCCAGCGCCAGCCAGGCCGTGTCGTTCATGGTCTCGTCCTCAATGCCGGAAGTGCCTCATGCCCGTGAAGATCATCGCGAGCCCGTGCTCGTCGGCGGCGGCGATCACCTCGGCGTCCTTGACGGATCCGCCGGGCGAGACGATCGCCGAGATGCCGAGCGTCGCGGCGGCGTCGACGCCGTCGCGGAAGGGGAAGAAGGCGTCGGAGGCGAGGGCGAGCGCCTTCGGCGCCGCGTTGTCTCTAAGCCAGAGCTTATACTTCACACCGGACATGTGGACCGAGTCGACGCGCGACATCTGGCCCGCGCCGAGGCCGACGGTGGCCTCGGGGCCGGCGAGGACGATCGCGTTCGACTTCACGTGCTTGCAGCAGGTCCAGGCGAAGCGCAGGGCCTTCTCCTCGTCGGGCGTCGGCGCGCGCTTGCCCACGGACTTCCACTCGGGGCCGGAGATCGCGCGGTCGGGCTCGGTGATCAGAACCTCGTCTCCGATGGAACGGAATTGAAGAGCCTTCGTCGGGGGCTTCGTGCGGACCAGCAAGCGGACGTTGGGCTTCTTCTTGAGAAGCTCCAGCGCTTCGGGATCGTAGCCCGGCGCCACCAGCACCTCGACGAAGCGCTTCGACAAAACGTCCGCGATCGCGCGGTTGACCGGGCGGTTGAAGGCGAGCACGCCGCCGAACGCCGAGAGCGGGTCGCAGGCCCAGGCGCGCTCGAAGGCCTTCTCGATGGACTCGCCGACGGCGACGCCGGCGGGAGTGACGTGCTTGAAGACGACGGCGGCGGGCGCTTCGAAGTCGCTGACCGCGTCCCAGGTGCCGGCCGCGTCCAGCAGGTTGTTGTACGAGAGCTCCTTGCCGTGCAGCTGGGTGAACGAGGTCCCGTTCTCGTTGGCGTACAGCGCGGCCTTCTGGTGCGGGTTCTCGCCGTAGCGCAGGTCCTGGACCTTGGACAGCCGCGGCGTCATGACGGCGGGGAAGAGCTCGGCGGCGGGCGCGGCCGCCGCTGCCTCGCCGCTCCAGGCCCGCGCGATCATGCCGTCGTACTCGGCCGTGTGGCGGAAGCCGGAGAGCGCGAGGCGGCGGCGCGTCTCGGGCGACAGGCGCCCCTGCGAGGCGCAGAGCTCGGCGAGGAGCGCCGAGTAGTCGGACGGGGAGGTCAGCACGGCGACGTCCTCGAAGTTCTTCGCGGCGGCGCGGATCAGCGCGACGCCGCCGATGTCGATCTGCTCGATGACGGACGGCTCGTACGGAGACGCGGCTTTGGAGGCGGTCTTCGCGAACGGATAGAGATTGACGACGACGAGGTCGATCGGCTCGAGGCCGAACAATTCGGCTTCCCGGGCTTGTTTGGGATCGTTTCTGCGCAGAAGAATGGCTCCGTGCACGTGAGGATGCAGCGTCTTCACGCGCCCGTCGAGAATCTCGGGGAAGCCGGTCATCGTGTCGAGCGGCCGCACCGGCACGCCCGCCTCCGCGAGCGTCTTCGCGGTGCCGGAGGTGGAGACGAGCTCCACCCCGAGATCGTGCAGGCCGCGCGCGAGCTCGATGACGCCGGTCTTGTCCGAGACCGAGAGCAGCGCGCGGCGCACGCGCGGCGAGGCGTCGATCGGCTGGGGCAGGACCTCGGCGCGCCCGCCGGCGAGCTTCACGCGGCTTTCGCAGAACAAGGCGACCGCCTTCGGGTAGATCCAGTGCTCCTGCGCGCGCACGCGCGCCGCGAGGGTCTGCGCCGTGTCGCCCGCGAGCACCGGCACGGCCGACTGCAGGAGGATCGGGCCGCGGTCGTACTCCTCGTCGACGACGTGGACCGTCGCGCCGCTGACCTTGGCTCCGGTGGAGAGCACGGCCTCGTGGACCTTCATCCCGTACATGCCCTGGCCGCCGAAGGCGGGCAGCAGGGCCGGATGGATGTTCAGGATGCGGCCCGGAAAGGCCCGGAGCAGGGGGGACTTGATCTTCAGCATGAAGCCGGCGAGGCAGATCAGCCCGATCTCGCGCTTCTGGCACTCGTGCGCGAGGAGCGCGTTGTACTCCTCGGGCGACGCGCAGTCGGCGGGGGCGGAGACCAAAGTCTCGATCCCCGCGCGCTGGGCGCGGCGCAGGGCGCCGGCGTCGGGCCTGTTGGACACGACGAGGGCAATCTCGCCGCGCACGCGCCCGTCCTTGGTGGCGTCGAGCAGGGCCTGGAGGTTCGTTCCCTCGCCGGAGGCGAAGACCGCGATCTTTTCCATGTTATGCGATCTCGACCTCGTGCTTGCCCTCGACGATCTCGCCGACGAGGCGGGCCTCGGGCAAGACCTGGCGCGCGAGCTCCAGGCTGTCGGGGCGGATCACGATCACGAGCCCGAGCCCCATGTTGAACGTGCGCCACATCTCCTTCTCGGGGACGTTGCCGCGCCGCTGGACCTCGTCGAACACGGCCGGCCGCTTCCACGCGTCTTTGCGGAAGATCGCCTTGCGCCCGCGCGGCAGGATGCGCGGGACGTTCTCGACGAGGCCGCCGCCCGTGATGTGCGAGAGGCCGAGGATGATCTTGTTCTGCGCGCGGAACGCCTTCTGCAGGTTCAGGACCTCGTCGACGTAGATGCGCGTCGGCGTGAGCAAGGTCTTGCCCCACTTGGCGAGGTCGCGCGGGGTCTTGAAGACCTGGCGCACGAGCGAGTAGCCGTTCGAGTGCAGGCCCGACGAGGGCAGGCCGAGGATCAGGTCGCCCGGGAAGATCTTCGAGCCGTCGATGGCCTCCGAGCGCTTGACGATGCCGACCGCGAAGCCGGCCAGGTCGTACTCGCCGGCCGGGTACATGCCGGGCATCTCGGCGGTCTCGCCGCCGAGCAGGACGCAGCGTCCCTGGCGGCAGCCCTCCATGATGCCCGCGATGATCTTCTTCGAGCGCTTGAGGTCGAGCCGTCCCGTCGCGTAGTAGTCGAGGAAGATCAGCGGCTTGGCGCCGCAGCAGACGAGGTCGTTGACCGACATCGCGACGAGGTCGACGCCGATCGTGTCGTGGCGGTCGAGCGCGAAGGCGAGCTTGAGCTTCGTGCCCACGCCGTCGGTGCACGCGACGAGCTCCCAAGGTCCCGAGCCGTCGAGATCGAGCGGGAAGAGCCCCGCGAAGCCGCCGATCGCGGGCGCCTTCTTCTGGATGTGGTCGACGAGCTTGTCGGCCAGGTCGATGTCGACCCCGGACCGTCGATAGGTCAAAGCGGCGCTAGGCATGTTTGGGCTCCTTGCGGCTCCCCGGCTTCACGGCCGGGATTCCCGCCTTGCACTGCGGGCAGGCGTCCGGCGTCCACGTCGGAACGGAGACGGTCCAAAGCGCGGCGTAAGGCACGCCGAGCGCGGCGCGGCCCTCGGAGCGGTCGACGATCGAGCACGCGGCCGAGACCTGAGCGCCGGCCGCGCGGATCACGTCGAAGACCTCGCGCGTCGACTTGCCGGTCGTGACCACGTCCTCGACGACGACGACGCGCTCGCCGGGCGCGAGCGCGAAGCCGCGGCGCAGGGTCATGACGCCCTCGACGCGCTCGGCGAAGTAGTGGCGCACGCCGAGCGCGCGCGCGACCTCGTGTCCGATCATGAGCCCGCCCATCGCGGGCGAGACCACGAGGTCGGGCTTGGCCGGCAGCTTCGCGGCGAGCGCGCGGCCGAGCTCCTCGGCGCGGGCCGGATGCGCGAGGATCAGCGCGCACTGCAGGTAGCGGTCGCTGTGCAGCCCCGACGAGAGCAGGAAGTGGCCCTTCAGCAGCGCGCCGTGCTCGAGGAAGAGTCCTTCGACGTTCACGCGTCCCTCCGGGCGGCATGGCTCGGCTCGCGGTCGAGCGCGCTCGGCACCGCCGCCTGCATCTCGGCCAGGATGTCGAGCGCGGCCTTGCGCGGGTCCGGCGCGTGCGTGATCGGCCGGCCCACGACGATGAAGTCGATGCCGAGCGCCGCGGCCTCCGCGGGCGTCATCACGCGCGACTGGTCGTTGAGCGCGGCGCCCTTCGGGCGGATGCCGGGAGTCACGAACTTCATGTCGAGGTGCGGGAGCTGCTTGCGCAGATAGCCGACCTCCTGGGCCGAGCAGATCGTCGCGTCGACGCCGGCGACCCACCCGGCCTTCGCGAGCGTCTTCACCATCGTCGGGATCCGCGCCGACGGGTGGAAGAGCTTCACGTCCTTCGGCGCCATGCTCGTGAGCACGGTGACGCCCCACAGCTTCGGGCGCGGCGAGACCTCGGCCGCGGCGCGCAGCATGTCGGCGCCGCCCATCAGGTGCAGGGACACCGCGTCGACGCCGAGGCGCTGGGCCTCAACCACCGCGTGCGCGACCGTCTGGGGGATGTCGTGGAGCTTGAGGTCGAGGAAGACCTTGCCGCCGCTCTTCTGCACGAGGTCGACCGCGCGCTTGCCGTGCGCCGTGAACAGCCGCAGCCCGACCTTGTACCAGACGATGAGGTCCTTCAGCGACTTGAGCAGCTCCTCCTCGCGCTTGATCGTGTCGACGTCGAGGGCGACGATGACCTGGGTCATGCGGCGAGCCCTCGCGCGATCCTCTTGACGACGGCCGGGCCGCCGTAGACCAGGCCGGTGTAGAGCTGGACGAGGTCCGCTCCCGCGGACAGGCGCTCGCGCGCGTCCTCCGCCGTCTCGATGCCGCCGACGCCGACGATCGGGAGCTTCGTGAGGCCGCGCGCCCGGCGGATCAGCTCCGTCGCGCGCGCCTTGAGCGGGGCGCCCGAGAGGCCGCCGGCCTCGCCGCGCCAGCGCTCGTCGACGCCGTCGCGCCCGACCGTCGTGTTCGAGACGACGAGCCCCTGCGCGGATGTCTCGGCGACTTCGATCGCGGCCGCGAAGTCCTCGTCGGCCAGGTCGGGCGCGAGCTTGAGGAGGACGGGCTTCTTCGCGGCGTTCGCCTCCTGCACGGCCGCGAGGATCGCGGCGAGCTCTCCGGCCTTCTGCAGATCGCGCAGCCCGGGCGTGTTCGGCGAGGAGACGTTCACGACGAAGTAGTCGCCGTGCTCGGCGAGGATCCGGAACGTCCGCGCGTAGGCCGCCGGCGCCTTCGCGGCCTCGACGCCCTTGTTGAGGCCGAGGTTGATGCCGAGGGGAACGGCCGGCTTGGGCCGGGACGCGAGACGCCGCGCGACCGCGCGCGCGCCCTCGCTGTTGAAGCCCATGCGGTTGACGAGAGCGCGCGACTCGGGGACGCGGAACAGGCGCGGCTTCGGGTTGCCGGGCTGGGGCTCGAGCGTGACCGAGCCGATCTCGAGGAAGCCGAAGCCGAGCGCGGGCAGGATGGCGACGAGCCCGCCGTCCTTGTCGAAGCCGGCCGCGAGGCCGACCGGGTTCGGGAAGCGCAGCCCGAGGACCTCCTTCTCCGGCCCGTTCGCGCCGGGCCCCGTCAGCGCGTTCAGCGCCGCAGCGCCGCCCGGGACGCAGGCGAGGAGCGCGAGCAGGCCCGAGACCTCCTCGTGCGCGCGCTCGGCGTCGAGGCGGAACAGCAGGGGCGAGAGCGCGCTATAGAGCATGCACCGTCCGTCCGGCGACGAGAGTGCGGACAGCGCGGCCCTTGAGCTTGCGCCCGGCGAACGGCGAGTTGCGGCTCTTCGAGGCGAAGGGCGGGGCCGGCGTCCACGCGGCCTCGGGATCGACGAGCGTCACGTCGGCGTCGGCGCCGGGGCCGAGGTTGCCCTTGCTCTTGAGCCCGAGGATCGCCGCGGGCGCGGCGCACATGCGCGCGACGAGCTCGCGGCGCGTGAGCGCCTTCTTGTGGAACAGCTCCGTCAGCGAGGCGCCGAGCGAGGTCTCCAGGCCGATCACGCCGAACGGAGCGAGGTCCATGCCCGACGACTTCGCCGCGCAGCCGTGCGGGGCGTGGTCGGTCGCGATCGCGTCGATCGTCCCGTCGGCGAGGCCCTCGATCAGCGCCGCGCGGTCCTCGCCGGAGCGCAGAGGCGGGTTCATCTTCCAGTCCGCGTCATATCCCGGAATCATTTCGTCCGAAAGGACGAAATGATGAGGACAAGCCTCGGCCGTCACCGGTATGCCCCTTCGTTTGGCGTCCCGCACGGCCGCGACCGAGGCCGCGGCGGACAAATGCGCGAGGTGGACGCGCGCGCCCGTGAGCTCGGCGAGCGCGATATCGCGCGCGACCTGCACGGTCTCCGCGGCCCACGGCGCGCCTTTGAGGCCTTTGCGGAGCGCCGGCGCGCCCTCGTTCACGCAGGCGCCGTTCGAGAGCGTCAGGTCCTCGCAGTGGTCGATGACGACGAGGCCGAGGTCCTTCGCGCACTCGAGCGCGCGGCGGAACAGCCCCGCGCTCATCACGGGCCGGCCGTCGTCGGAGAGCGCGGCCGCGCCCGCGGCCTTCAAGCGCGCGAATTCCGTCAGGCGCTCGCCCTTCAGGCCCACCGTGACGGCGCCGGCGAAGAGGACGTTGACCTTCGCGTCGGCGGCGGCCTTCGCGCGCAGGAAGGAGAGCTGCGACGCGTTGTCGGTGACGGGCTCGGTGTTGGCCATCGCGAGCACGGTCGTGACGCCGCCGCGCGCGGCCGCGGCCGCGCCGGTCGCGATGGTCTCGTCGCCCTCGCGGCCCGGCTCGCGCAGATGAACGTGGACGTCGACGAGCCCGGGCAGCACCCACAATCCCTTCGCCTCAATGGTCTCGACGCCCTTGAGGCCGGGCTTCTTCGAAAGCCCCGCCGCGACGTCGCGGACCTTGCCGTCCTCGATCAGCACGTCGCGCGCCGCCTCGATCCCGCGCGCCGGGTCGACGACCGTTCCGCCCGCGATCAGGAGCCGCTCAGTCATGCGCGCTCCGGCCGCGGTCGCACGCGGCGAGCACCGCCATGCGCACGAAGACGCCGTTGGCGACCTGCTTGAGGATCAGGGAGCGCGGGCCGTCGGCGACCTCGGACGAGATCTCGACGCCGCGGTTCATCGGCCCCGGGTGCAGGACCGGCGCGCCGGGCTTCATCAGCGCCGCGCGCTCCTCGGTGAGCTGGTAGCCGAGCGCGTAGTCCGCGAGCGAGGTCACGAAGCCCTGCTCCATGCGCTCGAGCTGGAGGCGCAGGACGTTGACCGCGTCGGCGCCCTTGAGCGCGCGCTCGACGTCGTGCTCGACCTGCGCGCCGAGCGCGGCGAAGGCGTCGGGCACGAGCGGCGTCGGGCCGCAGAAGGTCGCCTTCGCGCCGAGCGCCTTGAGCGCGAACAGGTTCGAGCGCGCGACGCGGCTGTGGCGTATGTCGCCGAGGATCACGACGCGCTTGCCTTTGAACGAGCCCCAGAGCTCGCGCAAGGTCAGCAGGTCGAGGAGCGCCTGCGTCGGGTGCTCGTGCCAGCCGTCGCCGGCGTTGACGACGGAGGCCGCGACCTTCGGCGCGAGTTCCTCGAGCACGCCCGAGCGCTCGTGGCGCACGACGAAGTGCGTGACGCCGATCGCCTCGAGGTTCTTCATCGTGTCGAGCATCGTCTCGCCCTTCGCGAGCGACGAGCCCGCGGCCGAGAAGCTCAGCGGCGAGGCGCCGAGCCGGAGCGCGGCCTCCTCGAACGAGGAGCGCGTGCGCGTCGAGGCCTCGGAGAACAGGAACGCGACGGTGCGGCCGGAGAGGGGATTCTTCGGGGAGGATTTCTTGAAAGACGCGGCCTCGTCGAGAAGAGCCTCGATTTCGCTGGCGCTCAGCCCTTCCAGGCCGAGCAGATCCTTGCGGCTCCGGTCTTTCGTCACGCGCGGTTCGGCGTACCCCCGCCTGGACGATTAGACTATTTTCGCGCGGCGAAAAAAAGAGTCGGCCCGCGCTTTCGCGCGGGCCGACTTTTTCGGATCGATTCCCGGTTACGGCCGCTGGCCGATCGGGGTCGTGTTGTTCTGGTCGCCGGAGGCGACCGACGAGGACGAGCCCGGAGCGCCGGAGTCGTCGGCCGAGTCGATGCAGAGGTTGCGGGAGTTCGACCACACGCGCTGGACCGTGTAGGAGCCGACCTGGCCCTGCACGGCGTTGCAGATGTCGCCGATCTCGCCGTTGTTCGCGTCGTACCAGCCCAGCGGCGCCTGAGGCGTGTTGCCGGTCACGAGGCCGACCGCGGGGTCGGTGACCGCCTCGATCATCTCGTGCGACGAGACCGAGGTCTCGTTGTTGAACTGGTCCGCGTTGCCGCCGCAGCCGCCCGCGCAGGAGCCGCCCTGGTCGGGGATCACGCCGTAGTTGATCTCGGTCCCGTTGTTCGTGTAGGTGTTGTGGTACGCGCAGAACACCTGGCACGAGCCGGAGCCGTCCATGTCGATGTTGAGCCCCGGCGGGAAGTAGAACATGTACAGCGTGTTCGCGTCGGGCTGCGGGACCGCGTTCTTGCTGATCAGGCTCGTGAGCTCGGTGCGGATGTCCGCGTCCTCGATCTGCCCGGTCGCGGGCGACGCGTTGTCCGTGAAGGCCCCGGCGTAGGAGCCGCGGCCGATCGAGAAGCCTCCCGCGTTGTACTCGTTGAGCCAGTCGAAGTACGGGCTCTGCGTGATGTACGAGTAGAAGCCCGGCAGCTTGTCCTGGAACTGCACGCTGCCGTTCCAGTACACGAGCTGGACCTTCACGTTCGGCAGCAGCGGCCCGCCGTAGTACTGGAGCTGGGCGGTCGCTTCGACGCCGAACGGCTTCTTGCTCTTGCCGCGCATGAGCTGCAGGCTCTTCGTCAGCATCAGGCGCCGGTCCGTCAACGCGGAGGCGGGCACGGGCTTTCCGGCGGACGTCTTCGGCGTCAGGGCTCCGGGAGCCATGACCGCGGCCATCGGTGAGAACCAGCTGGACTCGCCGGCGGCGCCGAGCGCCTGCTCCGCGCTCCGGGCCGTGACGGCGGCGCCGCTCAGGAGTAGGACCGCTCCTGAAACCGCGGCGACTGCGGACGACACTCTCATCTTCATCGAAAGACCCCCAATGTTGTCGCGTCGATGTCGTACCCCTCCGGGGCCAGGAGACCCCGGTACGCATCGGCCATTAGACGCGAGGATAGGATAAAAGGTGTCGCGGCGTATGGGTCTAAAGGCCTAGATGCGGGCGGCGCGTTTCAAAGCGCCGAGGCGTTCGTCGGCGCGGCCCCACTCGCCGGCCGCGCTCGGGCCGACGACGACGTAATGGCCCATCTTGCGCCCGGGCCGCGCGGAGGTCTTGCCGTACAGATGCAGCGCCAGGCCCGGCACGGCTTTCAGCGCGGACCAATCGGGCTCGCCGTTCGCCCACAGCTCCCCGAGCAGGTTGACCATGACCGCCTCGCCCCGGAGCGTCGTCGGCCCGAGCGGCATGCCCGCGACGGCGCGCACGTGCTGCTCGAACTGGGAGGTCGCGCAGGCGCCGAGCGTGTAGTGGCCGCTGTTGTGGACGCGGGGCGCGATCTCGTTGACGAGGAGAGACCCGTCCGCGAGCAGGAACAGCTCGACGGCCAAGACGCCGACGTGGCCGAGCGCGGCCGCGATCGCGCGCGCGAGCTCGACGGCGCGGCGCGCCGTCTCCTCGGGGATCGCCGCCGGGGCGCGCGTCGCGTGGAGGATTCCGCCGCGATGGAGGTTCTCGGCGACGGGATAGACGGCCGTCTCGCCGCCGCGGCCGCGCGCGAGGATCACCGAGATCTCGCGCTCGAACGGCACGAGCTTCTCCCACACGCACGGCGCGCGGAAGATCTCCGCGTTCCGCTCCGCTTCCGCGGCGGACGCGAGGCGGGCCTGGCCCTTGCCGTCGTAGCCGTGCCGGCGGCGCTTCACGACGACTGGATAATAAGGAACATCCTTCGCCGAGGCCGCCGTCCCGTAGTCGGTCTGCGGGAAGCCGTTCTTCTTGAGAAAGTCCTTCTGCGTCAGGCGGTCCTGAATCGTCGCGAGCACGGACGGCGCCGGGTACAGGGGCTTGAGCCGCGCGACCTCCTCGAGAACCGGAGCCGGGATCAGCTCCCACTCGAGCGTCACGAGGTCGCTCGCCTCGGCGAGGCGCCGCGCGGCCGCCGGGTCGTCGACGCTCCCGACCACGGGAACGTCGACGACCTTCAAGGCGGGCGCGTCCGGCGCGGCGTCGAGAGCGGCGGTGCGCCAGCCGAGCCCCTTCGCCGCCTCGGCGATCAGCCGTCCGAGCTGGCCGCCGCCGAGGATGCCGAGAGTCTTCACGCGGTCATGATATCAAGACCGCCGCGTCCGCGTCAGCGGAACAGCTTGCGGAAGGAGGCGATCTCCATCGGCTTCATCTCCCGGTCGTCCTCGAAGCGGCGGATGACCTGGACGGCGCCCTCCTGGAGCGCGAGCGCCAGGTACTGCGCCTCCACCGGGTTGAGGAGGAGCTCGACGGTTCCGTTGTCGCCGGGCTTGTCCGCCTTGCGCAGGTCTCGAACGACGCAGTTCTGCAGGATGGTCGCGGTAACCCTTTCCTTGTCCTTGGTGTCGCCCACCGTCGCCTCGAAGGTGCTGAGGACGTCGACGCGATCGCCCTTGCTGACGAAGGCCAGCTGGGCGCCCGGGAGCGCGAAGGAGAAGCCGCGGTAGCCGGCGAACGAGGCCGAGGCCTTGGCCTTCGGCGCGGCGGCGGCGTTTTCGCCCGAGCGCGCGGCGAGAGCGACGAGAGCGACGAGCAGCACGGCGGCGGCGATGCGTCGAGTCTTCATTTTAATGCCTCCTCACGACGAACAATTCATCGGCGGTGATCCGGCGCGATTCCAGAATATAGCTGTCTCCGTCGACGTTCCAGACGACGCGGCGCCCGGTCGCGGTCTCCTCGACGACGGGGGCGCCGGCCGCGTCGGAGTCGAAGCGGCCGGGGAGCACCGGCAGGCCGTGCTCGCCGCGCGCGTAGCGCGGGCGCGCGGCCGTTCGCAGCAGGAAGGTCCGCAGGGGGACGACGAGAAGGGCCGCGAGCGCGGCGGCGGTCAGCGCCGGCGCCAGCGGAGAGCGCCGAGGCGCCCGTCCCCGCGCGAGCAGGCGCGCGCGCAGGCTCTCGCGCACGCGGCTGTCGGCCGAGAAGTCGGCGCGCGACAAGCGCCGGGCGAGCTCCCGGTCGTCGGGGTCGAGATCCTCGAAGCGTCCGCTCACGCGCGCTCCTCCAGCTCCGCGCGCAGGCGCTTCAGCGCGCGATGGACGATCACGCCGACGTGGCTCTCGCCGAGGCCGAGGTGGGACGCGACCTGGCGGTTCGTCATCTCGCCCCCGAACTTGAGCGCCAGGATCTCGCGCTCGCGCGCGTCGAGGCCGCGCAGCGCAAGTCGGAGACCCCGCCTTTCCTCGTCGGCGACGAGAGCGTCGGAGGCCGGCGCGTCCGCGCGCTCGACGAGCTCGTCGGGAAGCCAGGCGAGCCAGCGCCGCGCGCGGAAATGGTCGTTGACCGCGTTGCGCGCGATGCCGAAGAGCCAGGCGCCGGGCTCGCCGCGGCGCGCGTCGTAGCCGCCGAAGCGGTCGAGCGCGCGCTCGAAGACCCGCGACACGACCTCGTCGGCCGCGGCGGCGTCGCCGACGCGGTAGAGGACGTAGTTGTAGACGGGCGCGAAATGGCGGTCATAGAGCTCCGCGAAGTCCGGGCGGCGAGAGGGGTGTTCGCTCATCCCGGATATCTACGCTCGGACCGCGGAAGTATTACAGCCGGTCCTTCAAGACCTTGGCCGTTTGGGCCGCTCGGAACGCCTTCACGCGCCGCGCGAGCGCGGGGTCCGACAGCGCGAGGATCTGAGCGGCGAGGTGGCCGGCGTTCGCGGCGCCCGCCTCGCCGATCGCGAGCGTGCCGACGGCCACGCCGCGCGGCATCTGCGCGATCGACAGCAGCGAGTCGAGCCCCTTGAGCGCCTTCGACGCCACCGGCACGCCGAGCACGGGCAAAGACGTCTTCGAGGCGGCCATGCCGGGCAGGTGGGCGGCGCCGCCCGCGCCGGCGATCAGCACCTTGAGCCCGCGCGCTTCCGCCGAGCCCGCGTACTTCATCAGCTTGTCGGGCGTGCGGTGCGCGGAGACGACCTCGGCCTCGTACGGGACCGCGTACAGGTCGAGGACCTGGGCCGCGGCCTTCATCGTCTCCCAGTCGGACGTCGAGCCCATGATGATGCCGACGAGGGGCCGCGCGCGCTTCCTCACGCGGGCATGATAACAATTCCGTATACTGCGGACGCATGGAAGCTTCGCTCCTGGCGCTGCTGCTCGCGGCCGGCGCGCCCGCGCTCGGGGCGCCGGCGGCCGCCGAGCCGGACTGCACGGCCGTCGCGCCGAGCCCGATGCTCAAGAAGTCCGCCTATCGCGGCTACCGCTTCGAGCGCGGGCCCGAGAACACGGCGACCGAGAAGGCCGCGCTCGGGGACGCCGCCCTGACGATCGAGACCGCGGGCTGCTACGACGGCCTCGAGCATTCCTTTACGTTCGCGGTGCGCTCGCCGCGAGAGTCCTTCGACGACCTCGATCATTGGCTCCAGTTCGCGGCCCGCCAGCTCGCGGCGCTGAAGCTGGCCGGCGAGAACGGCCGCGGCGACGTCCAGGAGCTGACGGCTTTCCTCTCCGGCGCCGCGAAGAAGGTCGCGGTCGGCCGCAGCCCGTCGGAGGTACGCCTCGAGGCCTGCCGCGACGGCTCGCGTCCCGGCGACGACGGCTGCGCCTTCGCCACGGGCGGGGGCGACCGCTTCGCGGTCCGCAAGACCGCGACCGGCGTCGAGGTGTACGTCAGCGCCTACAGCGCCCTGTAGTCAGCGCTGGGGCGCCGCGAGGTGAGCGACCTCGGCGTCGACCATCAGGCGCACGAGCTCGGCGAAGGACGTGCGCGGCTTCCACTTGAGGACCTTGCGCGCCTTCGACGCGTCGCCGCGCAGGTGCTCGACCTCGGTCGGGCGGAAGTAGCGCGGGTCGATGCGCACGTGCTCCTTCCAGTTCAGGCCGACGTGGGCGAACGCGGTCTCGACGAGCTCGCGCACGGTGCGGCTCTGGCCGGTGGCGACGACGTAGTCGTCGGGGCGCTTCTGCTGGAGCATCAGCCACATCGCCTCGACGTACTCGGGCGCGTAGCCCCAGTCGCGCCGCGCGTCCAGGTTGCCGAGATAAAGACGGCGCTCGAGCCCGGCTTTGATGCGCGCGGCCGCGCGCGCGATCTTGCGCGTGACGAAGGTCTCGCCGCGCCGCGGGGACTCGTGATTGAAGAGGATGCCGCCGCAGGCGAAGATGCCGTAGGCCTCGCGGTAGTTGACGGTCAGGTGGTGAGCGTAGACCTTCGCGCAGGCGTAGGGACTGCGCGGATAGAACGGGGTCTTTTCGTTCTGCGGGACCGTCTTCGTGCCGCCGAACATCTCGCTCGACGAGGCCTGGTAGAAGCGCGCGGGCAGGCGCGTCTCCTTGATGGCGTCGAGCAGGCGCAGGCAGCCGAGGCCGGTCACGTCGCCGGTGTACTCGGGGATGTCGAAGCTCACGCGCACGTGGCTCTGCGCGGCCAGGTGGTAGATCTCGTGCGGCTCCACCTGCTCGAGCAGCCGATTGAGGCTGCTGCCGTCGGTCAGGTCGCCGTAGTGCAGGCGCAGGCGCGCGTCGGGGACGTGCGGGTCCTGGAAGATGTGGGAGAGGCGGCCCGTGTTGAACGAGCTCGAGCGGCGGATGATGCCGTGGACCTCGTAGCCCTTGCCGAGCAGGAGCTCGGCCAGATACGAGCCGTCCTGTCCGGTGATGCCCGTGATCAGCGCGCGTCTCCTCTTCATGCGCTCTCCTGTCCCGCGAGCGCCCGCCCGAGCGGACGCGCGGCGATGTCGCGGCGATAGACCAGCCCCGGCGCGCGCACGCGCGCGAGCGCCTCGTAGGCCTTCGCGCGCGCGGCGGCGATGTCGGCGCCGCGGCCGACGACCGTCAGCACGCGCCCGCCGGCCGCGACCCAGCCTTTTCCGGCCTTCTTCGTGCCCGCGTGGAAGACGAGCGCGCCGTCGAGCCCTTCGAGACCCGAGAGGTCGATCTCCGCGCCGGCCTTCGGCGCGTCGGGGTAGCCCGCGGCCGCCATCGTGATCCCGACGCAGGCGCCGGGCTTGACCGGGACCAGCCCCGAGCCGAGCGTGCCGGCCGCGCAGGCCGCCGCGAGCTCGAGCAGGTCCGCGTCGAGCAGGGGCAGGACCGCCTGCGTCTCGGGGTCGCCGAAGCGCGCGTTGTACTCGAGCACCTTGGGGCCGTCCTTCGTCAGCATCAGGCCGATGTACAGCGCGCCGCGGTAGTCGAGTCCGGCCTTTTTAAAGCCGGCGAGCGTGCGCTCGACGACCTCGAAGCGGATGCGCGACCACGCGGCGTCGTCGAGCGGCGCGGGCGCGAGCGCGCCCATGCCGCCGGTGTTCGGCCCCTTGTCGCCCTCGAGCAGGCGCTTGTGGTCCTGGCTGAACGGCAGCGCGGCCCAGTTCGTCCCGTCGACGAACGCCATCACCGTGAGCTCCGGCCCCTCGAGGCGCTCCTCGACGACGAGGTTGCGGCCGGCCGTCGTCGCCGCGAGCGCGTCGACCGCGCCGTCGGCCTCCTCGACCGAGCCGCAGACGATCACGCCCTTGCCGCCCGCGAGGCCGTCCGCCTTGACCGCGCAGCGTCCGTCGAACTTGCGCGCGGCCTCCTTGGCCTCGGCCGCGTTCACGCAGCCGCGCGCGCGCGCGGTCGGCACGCCGTGCAGGTCCATGAAGTCCTTGGCGAAGGACTTCGACGTCTCGAGCTTCGCGGCCTGCCGCGACGGGCCGAACACGAGCGCGCCGGCGGCGCGCGCCGAGTCGCTGACCCCGGCCTCGAGCGGCGCCTCGGGCCCGACGAAGACGAGATCGACCGCGTTGGCCTTCACGAAGCCCGCGACGTCGGCGGGCGACAGCGAGTCGAGCGGCACGCGCTCGGCGAGCTCCGCGATCGCGTCCGAGCCGGGCGCGGCCCACAGGCGCTGCAGCCGCGGGCTCTGCTTGAGCTTCCAGGCGATCGCGTGCTCGCGTCCGCCGCCGCCGAGCAGGAGGACCTTCACGCGGCCATAATACCACTTGAGCGCGCGGATCGTCGCGCCAGCAGGACCGGCGCGCAGCCGAGAGCGGCGAGCAGGCGCGAGAACTCCTACCAGCGCGGTTCGGCCCGGCCCCTCTCGACGTCCGACACCCGCGGCTGCCGGACGCCCGCCAGCGCCGCGACCTCGGTTTGAGTCAGCCCCGCTTGCCGGCGCAGGCAGCGGAGGAGGAGGCTCGGCTCCAGACCGTGGTGATGCCGCGCGACCAGGCCTCCCGCAATCAGGATCGCGAGCGCGTCCGGCGCGTCGTTTTCCTCCGGTTCCAGCACCGCATAGATACGCGCCCGCCCCCGGAAAAGTTCCCGGTCGACACCCTCCGAAAAGCCGCTTTTCCGATTTATCGGAAAAAGAAGATATTCGGCCCCCTGTTTATCGCCGCTCGACGATATTTTTAAAAACCCGCTTTGGGCAGCTCCGCTCGCGGGGGGCGGCTCCGGCGGGGATCAGAACGAGAAGCCGAGCGAGATGTAGTTCGTCATCCCGAGGGCGCCGAGAGGCGCGAACGCGTAGTCGATGCCGAACTGCTTGAACTTCGCGCCGAGGCCCAAGGTCAGGCCGTCGAAGTTGCCGGCCTGACCGATCGAGCGAGAGTTGAGGCCGCCGCGGACGGAGAAGCTTCCGTCGTCGAACTCGGTGCGGTACTCGGTGCCGAAGGCCGCGTAGGGCTGGTTGGCGACGGGCTCGTTGAAATCGAAGGCCAGCAGCCAGGAGTGCGTGAGGGAGTACGAGGTCGCGAACTTCAGGTTCGTCGGCAGGGGATCGCCGATCTGCTGGAACTGGAGCTTGCCGCCGAGGTTCTGGGCCACGTAGGCGAGGCGCAGGTCGCGGCCGAAGACCTTGATCGGCGCGGAGACGAAGCCGACGTCGGCGCCGAAAGTGGAGGCCGATTTCGTGATCGTCGACTGCACGTACTTGCCGGTCGCTCCGAAGCTGGCGCCGTTGAGGACGCCGAAATCGTCGGAGCGCAGGGTGAAGCCGTAGCCGACCGACGCCGCGAGGTCGCTCGGCTGGAAGTTGCTTCCGGTCGAGAAGCCGGAGGCGTCGGTCTGCGTGATGCCGGGCTGGGAGAGGTACTGCAGCCCGGCGCCGACGCCGCCCCACTTGCCGAGCGAGTGGCCCGCGCCCAGGAACTCGTAGCTGATCCCGGCCGGCAGGATCTCGTGCATCAGCGAGACCGAGCCGCCGTCCATGCGCGCGAGCCCCGCGGGGTTCCAGTAGATCGACTCCGCGTCGTCGACGACCGCGCCGTACGCGCCGCCCATGCCCTCGGCGCGCGCGCCCGCGCCCAGCGAGAGGAACTGCGCGCCCGTCGTCCCGACGTCGAGCGTCTCGAAGCCGGCGCGCGCGGACGTGGAGATCAGCAGGAGCGCGAGCGCGGCGGCGAGAGAGCGGCGCGCGCTCATCGCTCGATCGCCACGCGCATGATCTTCTTGACCCCGCCGCCCTGGATCACGGCGAGGTACACGCCGCTCGCGACGAAGCTGCCGGAGGCGTTGCGGCCGTCCCAGCCCGCGACGCCCGAGCCGTCGGCGTTGACGTCGGCGGTCTTCTCGCCGAGGTAGGTGAAGATGCGCACGCGCGTCGCCGGCGGCAGGTTGCGGAAGGTCATGAGCTGGCCCGGGTTCACCATCGGACGCAGCGGGTTCGGCCCCACCGTGATCGACGAGAGGTCCGTCGGCGGGCTGATCCCGAGCACCTCGAAGGTGCCGAGGCGCGTCGAGACCGCGTGCAGGCTGCCGGCGTAGTCCTTCGAGGTCGCGAGCGGGACCCAGACGTTATGGGCCGTGTCGAAGACGCTCAGCGCGACGCTGCCCTGGTCGAGCGGGGCGAGCCCGGCGTTCGGCGCGAAGACGGAGACGAGCAGGGGGCCGAGCGGCGTCGCGGGGTTGCCGAACGGGTCGTTCGCCGTGATCGTGAACGCGATCGCGCCTTCGCCGGTCGCGGCCGTCTGGCCGGAGCCCGGCGGAGCCTGGAACGCGGCGGTGGAGACGGTGAAGTTCACGGCGGCGTTGAACGTGCCCGAGGCGACTTGCACCGTGACGACGGAGCCGGCGGCGGAGGTGCCCGGGTTGCCCAGGACGAAGACCACGGTGCCTTGGCCGCCCGCGGGGATGGACTGGATCGCGACAGGGAACGCGGTGAAGACGCCCGCCGCGAACGTCGAGTCGAAGGTCGACAGGATCCCGTCGCCGTTCCGGGCCTGGATCGTGAAGTAGATCGTCGCGCCTCCGTACAGATTCGGCACGATTGCGCTCGTGGCCTGCGTGGAGATCGTGATCGTCGAGGTGATCGCGGTCCACCACTCGACTTCGTACGTCGTGCCCGGCGGGTTGATCGAATTCCAGGCGACCACGGCCGTCGCGGTCGGAGTCGAGAGGCTGACCATGTGCAGTCCGGTGGTCTGCGCCGCGAGGGTGTAGCGCGTGAACGGCGCCGTCGTCGTCGAGCTCGTCGTCCCGAAGGCCTGCACGTAGTCCGTGTAGGGCGTGTTCGGGGACAACCCCGTCTGGGTGGAGGCGAGCACGTTCGGTCCGAGCAGGGGCGAGACGGCCACGCCGGAGTCCGCGAACAGCTGATAGTTGATCGCGCCGGTGCTCGCCGACCAGAACCAGGCGATCGAGGAGATTCCCAGCGCGTACGTCCCCGAGCTGATCAAGGCCTGATTCGGGATCGCCGGGAGCGTGGTCGAGAGGATGACGTCGAAGTTCGAGCCGAAGCCCTGCGCGTTCAGCGACTGGACGTCGAAGTTGATCGTCTCGCCGCCGGGCAGGGCGCCGATCGTGGCGACGACGGAGGAGCCGGCGACCGCCTGCGTCGAGAAGACGACTGCCGTGCTGGTGCCGACCCACCAGTCGACGTTGTAGAACGTGCCCGCTGCGTCGCCGTTCGCGGCCCAGCTCAGCGTGACCGAGTTGCCGATCGTGCCGAGCAGGGCTGAGCCCGTGGGCTGGGCCGACAGCGTGAAGACGTCGAGCGTCGCGGAATTGACCGGCGGGAAGGCGCCGCTGCTGCCTTGGACGAAGAAGCTGGCCGCGGTGTTCGTCGAAAGGCCGGTGATGAACGCGGAGTAGTTCGTCTGGCCCGTCTGGAGCTGAGTGAACGCGCCGCCCGAGCTGGCCATCACCTGGTAGGCCGTCATCGTGTCGCCGGCCCAGGAGACCGCGATGTCGCCGGTGTCGATCGCGACGCCGACGACGAGAGTCGGCGCGGTCTGCGCGCGCGCGGGCGCGGAGAGCGGCAGTCCGGCGGCGGGCGCCAGCGCCGCGAGCAGGAGCCGTCGAGAGAGCCGGGTCATCCTAGAACCTGAACCTCAGATTGGCGTCGATCGTGCGGGCCATGAAGTCGCTGCGCACGTCGACGGAGTAGCCGAAGCGGAGGGTCGCGTCCTTGCCGAACTCCATCGCGAAGCCAGCGCTGCCGAGCAGGGCCTCGCGCGCGACGTCGGCCGTGCCGACCGCGAACGAGGCGCCGCCCGTCGCGAACTGCGCGCTGATCGCGCGGCTCTGGTTGGCGAACTCGTGCTCCCAGGCCGCGCTCAGCGCGGGGGTGAGGCCGAACCAGTTCTCGTCGAAGCCGAAGCGGTGCGCGAACTTCGCGCCCAGCGTCGTGCGGACCGAGTCGTCGGTCTGCGGGCCTACGTTCATGTCGAGCGCGCCGGCGCCGCTCTCCGTGAAGCCGGCCACGCTGACGCGGTCGATGTCGAGGCTCCCGAACGGGGAGAGCGTCGTCGCGCCGGACTTGAGGTCGTAGCCGAGCGAGCCCTTCATGTCGAACTCGCCTCCGGCCGGTGAGGCCGTCGCCGCGCGGGCGAAGGTGGGGATGTCGCGCGTCGTGTTGTACGAGTCCAGCGCGCCGCCGAGGTAGAGGCTGCCGTGCAGGGCCTCGTCCCAGGCCGCCGCGTAGGCGCCGAAGCGGAAGCTCTCGCTCGTGAGCTTGCCCACGCCGTCGTCGATCGTCGTCGAGCCTTGGAGATAGCCGCCCGTCAGGCCGGCCGCGAAGCCGTCGGCGATCCGGTAGTCGAAGCCGAGCGCGCCGCCGTAGGAGACGAAGCTGTAGCCGGGCTGAAAGCCGGCCGCGCCCTCGCGCCCGTCCTGGCGCGCGATCGTGTCGAGCCCGGAGAAGAAGAGCCCCCAGTTCGAGTCGTCCTTCTCCTGCTCGAGCTCGGCGGCCGGCACCGGCCCGCCGCCCCCCTCGGCGACGAGCGTCCCCGGATACGGCGAGGGGCCGCTCACCGTGTAGCGGTCGACGCGGCCGCCCGCGCTCGCGATGCCGCTTTCGAGCGCGTCGATGCGCCGCCCGATGGCCGCGGCGTTGAGCCCCGCGCCCGTGAGAGCCGCGCCGCCGATCGCCGAGTAGCCGATCGGGCTGATCTGATCCATCGCGGCGCTGAGCTGCGGCCCCGTCAGCGTGTTCAGAGTCGTGAGGACCAGCGCCATGTCCGGCGAGACATTCGCGGTCTGGCTGTTGAAGGCCGAGGCGAGGTTCATCTGGTTCGGCGTCTGACCGGCCGCGACGTACGACGGCGCGATGACCTTGAGGAATATGTCGTCGCCGATGTAGCTGACCGTGTCGTTATAGCCGAAACCGGGCGCGATGAACGCGTACTGCTGCGCGATCGGAGCGTTGGTCTGCACGATTTCGTAATAACCGCTGGCGGGCTTTCCGTTGACGGTCAGGCTCGCCCCTGCCGTGATATTCGCCGTTCCGCCGACGATGAGATTCGGCTCGCCGACGAAAGGGGTCACGCCGAGCAAGCTGGCGGCGCCGGCGGCGTAATTCCCGGTGACGGTCAAAGACGCGGCCCCGGTCTTCAGAGCGGCGTTGTTGGTCACCGAGCCCATGGTCTGCGCCCACCCGTTCATGTCGAAAGTTCCGCCGTTGATCGTCAGCGCCCCGGCGCTCGGCATGACGCCGGCCGCGCCCATCTGGAGCGTGCCGGCGTCGACGAAGGTGCCGCCGGACCAGGACCCGCCCGCGCCGCTGAGCGCGACGACTCCGCCGCCGATCCCGTCGACGATCGTCAGGCTGCTGCCGGCTCCGCTGATCGGGCCGGAGAACGTTCCCGTTTGGCCGTGCGCGTCGATCGTCGTGTTGCCGAGCATCGCGATCGGGTTGGGGAGATTCGCGGCGCCGACGAGCTCGAGCGTGTTGTTGCCGCCGAGCGTGACCGGGCCGGCGCCGAAGCCGCTATTGGCGAGCCCCACCAGCAGGTTCGCAGCGACGACGGTCTGGCCCGTGTAGTAGCTCGTGCCGGTCAGCGTGATCATCGCGGCGCCGCCGCTGTTTTGGAAGGTCACCCCGCCGGTGCCGAAGAGCGAGCCGGAGAAAGTCGTGGCGTTGCCGTTGATGTCGAGGATGTTGGAGGCGCCGACGAGCTGCATGTTGTTGAGGATCGGGGTCGCGAAGACGGACTGGATCAGGAGCGTCGCCCCATTCAGCGAAAGCGAGCCGAGGCCGAACGCGGACACGTTGCCGACGCCGACCTTCATGTTGCTTGCGCTCCCGTTGATCGCGGTCACGCCGGCGTAGGTGTTGGCGCCGTTGAGAGTGATCATGCCGCCGCCGACGCTGTCGCTCAGGGTCAGCAAGTTCCCGGTGCCGCTGATGACGCCGTTCCAAATCGTGTTATTGCTGTGAGCGTCGATCACGCCGTTGAAATTCGGATCGATCAGGATGCCGTTGCCGTAAGCGCCTCCGGACTGGTCCTGCAGCGTCCCGTTTTGGAGCTCGTAGAACGTGCTCGGTGGGTTGCTACCCGGCGTGACGGGCAGCGTGGTGTTGTTGACGATCACCTGCGAGTGGGCGGACGCGGCGATATAAAGGAAGCCGAGGGCGAGGGCCGCGCGAGCGGCGCGGCGGCGGGGAACAGTCGTCATGATGAGGATCGAGCGAGGATTGTACCAAGTTCGACCCGCCCTTCGCTTCCGTCGAGAAAAACGGGGTTTTTAGCGGCCGGGCCAGCAGGCGCCGCGGACGGCGGAGAGAGCGGGGCCCAGCGCCGGCCAGCGCGCGAAGGCCTGGGCGGCGAGCATGGCGGCGTTGCCCGCGGAGACGACCAGCAGCAGGCCGAAGGACAGGTCCGCGACCCAGCGGTGGGCCGTCTTGTCGAGGCGGCGGCGCGCGAAGGCGAGGTACCAGGCGGCGGAGCCGAGGATCGGGACGAGCGGGACGTAGAAGATCAGGAATGCGGCGGCGGCGGCCTCGCGAACCGGGCCCGCGCAGGTCGCGCCGAGCACAGTCAGCGCCGCGCGGGAGGCGGGCGCGGCGAGCGCGGCGAGCGCCAGCCAGACGACGGCGGGCTGCAGATACAGCCGGCGCAGGAACAGCGGCCAGTCGAACGGCGTTCGCCGGGAGCCGAAGCGCGGGGACGCGGTCACTTGACGGCTTCGGCGACCTGGTAGTCGGGGATCGGCGTCGGGTAGCGGCGCGTGAAGCAGGCCGTGCACCAGCCGGACTCGTCGCCCTTGCCGACGGCGCGCAGCATGCCCTGCAGGCTCAGGTGGTGCAGAGTGTCGACGCCCAGGAACTTCCGGATCTCGTCCTGGGAGTGGACGTTCGCGATGAGCTCGGCCGCGCGCGGCGTGTCGATGCCGTAGTAGCACGGCGAGACGATCGGCGGGGACGTGATGCCCATGTGGATCTCGCGCGCGCCGGCCTCGCGCAGGCTCTTGCAGATCTTCTTCGAGGTCGTGCCGCGCACGATCGAGTCGTCGATGAGCAGGACGCGCTTGCCGCGCAGGGCTTCCGGAACGGGCGCGAGCTTCAATTTCGCCGCGTGCTCGCGCAGCTCCTGCGTGGGCTTGATGAAGGTGCGGCTCACGTAGTGGGAGCGCACCAGGCCCATCTCGAACGGGATCCCGGAGACCTCGGCGAAGCCGAGCGCGGCCGACACGCCCGAGTCGGGCACCGGCACGACGACGTCGGCCTTCACGCCCGCCATCTCGCGCGCGAGCGCGCGGCCCAGGTCGCGCCGCGCGGCCTGCACGCCGCGCCCGAAGATCGTCGAGTCGGGGCGCGCGAAGTAGACCTGCTCGAACACGCAGCGCGCGGGCGAGGGGACCGGCGGGAAAGGCTTCAACGTCTTGAGCCGGCCGTCCTCGACGATCGCCATCTCGCCGGGCTCGAGCTCGCGCACCAGCTCGGCGCCGATGAGGTTCAGTCCGGACGTCTCGGAGGCGAAGACGTGCGTGGGCCCGAGGCGGCCGAGGAGCAGCGGGCGGAAGCCGTACGGGTCGCGCACCGCGATCGTCTTCTCGGGCGTCAGCAGGATCAGCGAGTACGCGCCCTCGACCTGGCGCAGGCTCGCGATCAGCGCGTCCTCGATCGGGCCTTCCTGGCGCGCGAGCAGGTGCACGATGACCTCGGAGTCCGTCGAGGACTGGAAGATCGCGCCGCGGCTCTCGAGCTTCTTCTTCAGCTGGAGCGCGTTCGTGAGGTTGCCGTTGTGCGCGATCGCGATCGGCCCGTGGCCGGTCTTGTAGATCAGCGGCTGGGCGTTCTGCAGGGCGCTCGCGCCCGTCGTCGCGTAGCGCACGTGCCCGATCGCGACGCGGCCCTCGAGCGCGGCCGCCTCGCCGTGCGCGAAGACTTCGGAGACCAGCCCCATCCCGATGTGGGAGCGGAAAGCGCCGTCCTTGGCGACGGTCACGATCCCGGCGGACTCCTGCCCGCGGTGCTGCAGCGCGAACAGTCCCAGCTGGGTCAGCTCGGCGGCGTCCGGCCGCCCGGCGACGGCGAAGATTCCGCACATGGCTTAAGTATAGCTTCTTGCGGCGGCGTTGCGCGGAGGCGCGGCGCTACGCGCCGCTGTCGGTGGCGGGCGCCTCGTGCCCGGGATCGGGCGGGAGGTTCAGCACGGCGCTGGGGAAGAGCTCCACGATGAAATCGACGATGTCCTTCACCGAGAGCATGCCGATCGGCTTGCCGTCGCGGCCGACGATCGGCACGTGGCGGTAGCCGCCGACGTGCATCCGGTTCATGGCCCAGGCGATGCGGTCCTCGGGGCCGAGCGTCTCGGGGTTGGGCGTCATGTACTCGCGCACCGTCGCCTTCTTGAAGTCGACCGGGCGGCCGACGACGCGGTTGAGCAGGTCGCGCTCCGAGAAGATGCCGCAGAGCTTGCCGTCCTTGTCGACGACCAGCGCGCAGCCGATGTGGTTCTTCTGCATCAGCACGACGGTCTGCTCGAGCGTCGCGGTCGCGGGAACCGAGGCCGGCGCCCCGTGCAGGTGCCGGCCGATCGGCTCCGACAGGATCGCGCCCTCGATCCGCTTTTCGTCGTCCGACGAGTCGTTGGATTCGCTGTTTTCCATCGCGGGTCCCCGATTCACTGTACCAAAGCTGAACTCGTTATTGGAATATCCGTGGACGGCCGTCGCGCGCGTCCGTGATCAGCGTCTTGAAGGGGTAGTAAGAGCCGGCGGCGTAAAGGTACTCGGTGCGGATCAGCTCCTGACGGCCGTCGCCGGAGTACATGCGCGTCTTCACGAGCCGCGCGAGCTCGTCGTAGTCGTAGGTCGTGAAGGAGACGAGCCGCTCCTTGCGCCCCCTCAGAGCCGCCGCGAGCGCGCGGCCCATGTCGGGCGCGCTGATCACCGCGCCGATCGCGGCTCCGGTCGCGGCGCCCGTCGCCATCGGCGCGACGACGACCTCCAGCGCGGCGACGGTCAGCCGGGAATCGGCGGCGCCGAGCGTCGTCGCCAGGAGGACGATGGATTTCTGCAGGCCGATCCGGAATCCTCGGCCCGTCCAATGGTAGATGACCTTCAGCGGCTTCTCGAAGTCGGCCGCGCGCACGACCACGACGTCGTAGCTCACGTCGGGGCGGCCGTTGAGGAGGTGGACGACCGTGAACTGCTCGCCCGCTTCCTTCGGCCGCCGCTCCAGCGGCTCGGTCAGCAGCGGGCGCCCGTCGACGTCGTGATCCAGCCCGGCGAGGACGACGTCGCCGGACACGCCGGGCACCGGCTTCGAGAGGTCCGGCCCGCGCCGGGCGCAGCCGGCGGCCAGGAGCGCGGCGAGGACGGCGCGGGCGAGGGGGGAGCGGGCCATGCGCGCGGGCTCAGCGCGCGTGATCGACGGCGTTCTTGAACATCTGCAGGCCGACGGCCTGCTTGCGGTAGGTCTGGCGCGTCCAGTTCGGATGCTGGTGGATCTCGACGAAGCGCTCGGGGTGCGGCATGAGGCCCAGCACGTTGCCCTCGGGGTTCGTCAGGCCCGCGATGTTGAAGATGGAGCCGTTCGGGTTGTGCGGATAGCCCATGAGCTTGCCGTCCTCGGTCACGTACTGGAGCGCGATCGACTTGTTCTTCTTCAGGTCCTCGAGCTGGCGCGGGGACTTGAGCACGAGCTTCCCCTCGCCGTGCGCGACCGGGAGCTCGATCATCTCCGGCAGGCCCGTGAAGAACAGGCAGGAGCTCTGGGTGTTCAGGCGCAGGTGGACCCAGCGCGCCTCGAAGCGGCCGGAGTCGTTGAACGTGAAGCTCGCGCTCTGGTCGCAGGAGTTCGAGTGCGGCAGGAAGCCGGCCTTGACCAGGGCCTGGAAGCCGTTGCAGATGCCGATGACCGGGCGGCCGAGGCGCACGAACTGGCGCAGGTCGGTCAGCGTGTGGCGGATCTGGTTGGCGAGTACTTTTCCGGCGCCGACGTCGTCGCCGAAGGAGAAGCCGCCCGGGATCGCGAGGATCGCGTAGTCCATCAGGCGCTTCGCGCCGGACTTGAGCTCGCGGATGTGGACCAGCTCGGGGTCGCCGCCGACCGTGCGGAAGGCGTTGGCGGTCTCGAGCTCGCAGTTCGTGCCGGCGGCGCGCAGGATCAGGACTTTCGGATTCTTCATGCGAACGCTGCGGGCAAGGTCTTCTGCCACGCCTCCTTGAGCTCGCGCAGCGGCTCCTCCATGATCGTCGAGCCGTCGAGGCCGACGACCTTGAGGATCGGATTCGCGGTGGTCTGGCCGATGCGGCGCACCGCCGAGGACTTCGCGCCCTTGCCGAAGTGGCGCAGGAAGGCGCCCTCGCTCTCGGGCTTGACCTCGACGAGAATCCGGCTCGGGCTCTCGCTGAACAGCAGAGTCTCGTTCGAATAAATACGCGGGTCGCGCGCCGCTTCGTCGAGGTCCAGCACGCAGCCGAACTCGCCGGAGAAGCCCATCTCGGCCGCCGCGACCGCCAGGCCGCCGTCGGAGAGGTCGTGAGCCGACAGCACCACGCCCTTCAGGATGGCCGCGTGCAGGGACTTGAAGCCGTCCAGCGCGCAGGCCGGGTTCGCCTTCGGCACCTCGCCGCCCGTCCGGCCCAGCACGCGGTGATAGAGCGAGCCGCCGAGCTCGTCGTTGGTGCGGCCGATCAGGTAGAGCGCGTTGCCGGGGCCCTTGAAGTCCATGGTCACGGCCTTGCGCACGTCGGCGAGCGGCGCGAGCGCGGAGATCAGCAAGGTCCCCGGGATCGGGAGCTCGCGGCCCTTCTCGTCCTTCGACTGGTTGTACAGGCTGTCCTTGCCCGAGATGAACGGCGCCTTGTAGCCGACGCCCGCGTCGTAGCAGCCCTCGGCCGCGCGCACCAGCGCGCCGAGCTGCTTCGGATCCTCGGGGCTCGCCCAGCAGAAATTGTCGAGCAGGGCGGCGCGCGACGGGTCGGCGCCGACGCAGGTCAGGTTGCGCAGGGCCTCGTCCACGCAGGCCAGAGCCATCCAGTACGGGTCGAGCCGGCCGTAGTCCGGATTGAGGCCGTGCGACACGGAGAATCCGGCGAAATCCGTCGGATCGCCCGTCGCGGCCTGAGGCCAGATCACGCAGGCGTCGCCGGGGCCGTCGTGGCGCACGCCCTGCAGGGGCTTGATCACGGTGCCGCCCTGGACCTCGTGGTCGTACTGGCGGATCACCCACTCGCGCGAGCAGACGTTGAGATGACCGACGCACTCGCGCAGGGCCTGCGCCAGCTTCTTGTCGGTCCCGCCCGAGGGCTTGGCCGACGGCGTCCCGGCCCACGTCGCCTGGCGCTCGACGCGCGGCAGGCCCTTGTGCAGGAACTTCATGTCGAGCTCCACGACGGTCTCGGCGCCGTGCGTGACGTGGAGGCGGCCGGTGCTCGTGAACTCGCCGATGACGGCGGTCTCGCAGCCTTCGGCGGCGAAGACGACTTCCAGGGCCTTGAGATTCTTCGGCGGCACGGCGAAGACCATGCGCTCCTGCGACTCGGACAGCCAGATCTCCCAGCCGGTCAGGTCGGAGACCTTGAGCGGCGCGGCCTCCAGGCGCACGCGCGCGCCGCATTTCGCGCCGAGCTCGCCGACGGCCGACGAGAAGCCGCCCGCGCCGCAGTCGGTGACCGAGCGGTAGAGCTTGCGCTCGCGCGCGCGCAGCAGCGCGTCGAGCACGCGCTTCTCGGCGATCGCGTGGCCGATCTGCACCGCGGAGCTCGGCGCGTCCGCGCCGAGGTTCGCCGACGAGAAGGTGGCGCCGTGCAGGCCGTCGCGGCCGGTGCGTCCGCCCGCGGCGACGATGAGGTCGCCGGGCTTGACCTCCTTCTTGACCGCCCACTGCGGGAGGAGCCCGACGGTGCCGCAGAACACGAGCGGGTTCAGGCGGTAGTCGTCGTCGAACCAGATGCCGCCCGCCGCCGTCGGGATGCCCATGCGGTTTCCGTAGTCGCGCACTCCGGCCACGACGCCGCGCAAGGTCCGCTTCGGATGGTGCGCGCCTTCCGGCAGCGCGCCGTCGTAGTCGGGGCGGCCGAAGCAGAACACGTCGGTGTTGAGCACGGGCTTGGCGCCGAGGCCGCAGCCGAGCACGTCGCGGATCACGCCGCCGACGCCGGTCTCCGCGCCGCCGTAGGGCTCGAGCGCCGACGGATGGTTGTGCGTCTCGGCCTTGAAGGCGAGCGCCCACTTCTTGCCGAACGCCACGACGCCCGCGTTGTCGTCGAAGACCGACAGGCACCACGGCTTCTTGACCGCGGCCGTCGCGGCGACGATCGTCTCCTGGAAGAGGTTCTTGATCGTGCGCGTCTTCTTGCCCTCGGTCAGGCGGATCGGGCTAGTGAAGGTCTTGTGCTTGCAGTGCTCGGACCAGGTCTGCGCGATGGTCTCGACCTCGGCGAGCGTCGGCTCGCGCTTCGCGGCCTTGAAGTGAGCCTGGATCGCCGCCCACTCGGCGTCGTTGAGCGAGAGGTGGCGCGAGTCGCCGAGCGCGCGCAGCTCCTTCGCGGACTTGCCCAGGACGGCGAGCGCGGCCGACCGGCTTTCGGACGCGTTCAAGGGTGAGCCTCCGTGACGAGCGCGCGCTGGATCAGCGGGTTTGCGAGCGTGCGCGCGACGGCTCGCTCGAGCTGCGGCTTCGACGTGCGGCCGGCGAGCCGGTAGACGAGCGCGCAGCGCACGGAGTCCGGCCGCGGCAGGCCCATGTCGGCGATCGCGTCGCGCACGGTCTCCCCGACGGGATCGGAGACGGTCGGCTTGAGCCAGACCTCGACGCGCCAGAAGTTCATACCGTTGAGCGGCGGCGCCGTCGGCGCGACGACGCGGTGCTCCTGCGTCACGGGATCGCAGAGCAGGTCCTTCGCGGCCTGCAGGACCTGGTTGGCCGTGATCGGGCCCTTGATCTCGTAGAGGCGCGAGACGCGCGCCTCCTTGAGCGAGGGCATCCCCTGCGCCATGAGCAGCGAGAGCGCGGAGGCCCCCTCGGCGTCGACGAACTCCGGGCGCAGGCGCACCTCGACGAGATGCGTGGCGGTCGGCATCGCGCGCACGCTCATCGCGTCACCTTCGCGAGGAAGTCGTTGTAGCGCGCGAGCGTGCCCGCGACCACGTCGGCGGGCAGGGCCGGCCCGGGCGCCTTCTTGTTCCAGCCGGATTTCTCCAGCCAGTCGCGCACGAACTGCTTGTCGAAGCCGTCGGGCGTGCGGCCGGGCTTCCAGTCGGCCTTGACCCAGACGCGGGAAGAATCGGGCGTGAGGATCTCGTCGATCAAACGCAATTCGCCGTCGATGTAGCCGAACTCGAACTTCGTGTCGGCCAGGATGAGGCCACGGGCATCGAGGTGTTCCGATGCGCGCTTGAAAACGGAAAGTGTGAGCGTCTCCAACTGGGACGAAAGTTTTGCGCCGGCCTGAAGGGCGAGCTGTTCACGAGTGATATTTTCGTCATGGCCTTCATCGGCTTTTGTCGCGGGCGTGAAGATGACTTCGGGAAGCTTCGAAGCCTCGACCAAGCCCTTCGGCAGGACATGACCGCACACCATCCCGGTGCCGTTGTATTCCTTCCAGCCGGAACCCGCGAGATACGCGCGCGCCACGCACTCCGCGTCCACGCGCTTCGCCTTGCGGACGAGCATCATGCGTCCGTCGAACCAGCCTTTGTCGAGTCGGACGCCCTTGGGCAGGACGTTTTGTATCGCGTCGAAGTCGGCCGTGATCAGGTGATTCTTCACGACGTCCTTCGTGAGGTCGAACCAGAACAGCGCCGCGGTCGTGAGGATCTTTCCTTTTCCGGGGATCGGCGTCGGCAGGACGACGTCGAAGGCCGAAAGCCGGTCCGACGCGACGATCAGCAGCTTTTCGCCCAGATCGTAGACGTCGCGGACCTTGCCGCGCCTCAGCAGGCGCAGGCCGGGGATGTCGACGGACGCGGTCTCGGCGATGGTCACTCCCATTCGATGGTCGCGGGCGGCTTGGAGCTCACGTCGTAGGCGACGCGGTTGACGCCCTTCACTTCGCTGACGATGCGGCTCGAGATCTTCTGGAGCAGGTCGTGCGGCAGGCGCGACCAATCGGCGGTCATGCCGTCGCGGCTGTCGACGGAGCGCAGGACGACGGTGTTCTCGTAGGTGCGCTCGTCGCCCATGACGCCGACGGAGCGCACCGACGGGAGGATGACGACGAACGCCTGCCAGACCTTGTCGTACCAGCCCGCGGCCTTGAGCTCCTCGCGCAGGATCAGGTCGGCGGCGCGCAGCGTGTCGAGCAGGGCGGGCGTCAGCGCGCCGAGCACGCGGATCGCGAGGCCGGGACCGGGGAACGGATGCGCGCCGAGGAGCTCGGCCGAGATCCCCATCTCGCGGCCGAGCCGGCGCACCTCATCCTTGAACAGCATGCGCAGGGGCTCGACGAGCGAGAGCTTCATGTTCTTCGGCAGGCCGCCGACGTTGTGGTGGCTCTTGATGACGGCCGATGGTCCGTGGACCGAGACGGACTCGATCACGTCGGGATAGAGCGTCCCTTGGGCCAGGAACTCGACGCCCTTGATGCGCTTGGCTTCCTTGTCGAAGACCTCGATGAAGGTCTTGCCGATGATCTTGCGCTTCTTCTCCGGATCGGAAACGCCCTTCAAGCGGCCCAGGAACAGCTTCGACGCATCGACGACCTTCAAGTTGAGCTTCAGTTCCTGGCCGAGGACCTTCTCGGCGCGTTCCCGGTCTCCGTGGCGCAAAAGGCCCGTGTCGACGAAGATGCAGTGCAGGCGCGGGCCGATCGCGCGGGAGATCAGCGCCGCGGCGACGGAGGAGTCGACGCCGCCGGAGAGCGCGCAGACGACCTTGCCCGAGGCGCCGACCTGGGCGCGGATCGCCGCGATCTGCGCGTCGAGGAGCGAGCTCATCGTCCAGCGCTTCTCGAAGCGGCAGATGCGCCGCGCGAAGTTCTCGAGCACCTTCGCGCCGAGCGGCGTGTGCACCACCTCGGGGTGGAACTGCACTCCGTACCAGCGCTTCGTCTCGTCGGAGATCGCCGCGTGCGGAGCGGACGGGGTGCGCGCGAGCGTGCGGAAGCCGTTGTCGAGGCGGTCGGCGCCGTCGCCGTGGCTCATCCAGACCTGCAGATGGCGCGGCAGGTCCGCGAAGAGCGGGGACTCGACGACGATCTCGAGGTCGGCGCGGCCGTACTCGCGCCTCTTGGCCGGGACCACCTTGCCGCCGTGGAGCGCGACGAGGAGCTGCATGCCGTAGCAGATGCCGAGCACCGGCACGCCGGCCGCGAACACGAACGGGTCCGGGCGCGGCGAGCCCGCGCGGTGCACGGAGTCCGGCCCGCCGGAGAGGATGATGCCCGCGGGCTTGGCGGCCGCGATCTGCGCTCGCGTCGCCTTATACGGCAGGATCTCGCAGTACACCTCGAGCTCGCGCAGGCGGCGCGCGATGAGCTGGGTGTATTGGCTGCCGAAGTCGAGGATGAGTATCTTCTCGGCGGTGTCGACGGCCTGGCTCATCCCTTGCCCATCCCGATGCGCTGCGCCTTCTGGAAGATCTTGCCCTCGGTCTTGATCGACGGCGCGATCACGATCTCGGTGGTCTGCATCTCGCGGATGTTCGACGCGCCGACCGAGCCCATGCACGTGCGCAGGGCGCCGACGAGGTTCTGCGAGCCGTCGTCGAGACGGGACGGGCCATAGAGGATTTCTTCCAGAGAGCCCGTCACGCCGACCTGGATGCGCGTGCCGCGCGGCAGGTTCGCGTGCGGCGTGGCCATGCCCCAGTGGAAGCCCTGGCCCGGCGCTTCCTTCGCGCGCGCGAAGGCCGAGCCGACCATGACGCCGTCGGAGCCGCAGGCGATCGCCTTGCAGATGTCGCCGCCGGTGGACATGCCGCCGTCGGTGATGATCGGCACGTAGCGGCCGGTGCGCTTGAAGAAGTAGTCGCGGGCGGCGGCGCAGTCGACGGTGCCGGTCACTTGCGGGACCCCCAGTCCCAATACGCCGCGCGTGGTGCACGCAGCGCCCGGGCCGACGCCGACCAGCAGGCCGCTGACGCCGGCCTCCATCAGCTCGGTGGCGACGGAGTAGGTCACGCAGTTGCCGACGACGACGGGGATCTTCATCGTCTTGCAGAACTTGATGATGTCGAAGGGCTTGTACTTCGTGGCCTTGTGGCGGACGGTCGTGACGGTGGACTGGACGACGAAGAGGTCGGCGCCGGCCTCGGCGGCGAGGCGGCCGTATTTTTCCGCGTTCTGCGGGATGGTCGAGATCGCGCAGGGGACCTTGGCCTTCTTGATCTGCTTGACGCGCTCGGCGATGAGCTCTTCCTTCACCGGCGGGCGGTACATCTCCTGCACCAGGCGCGTGGCCTCGTCGGGGGTCGCGCCGGCGATCTGCATGACGACCTCGCGCGGCTTCTCGTAGCGCGTGCTGATGCCGTCGAGGTTCAGGACGCCGAGGCCGCCGAGCTTGCCCATCGCGATCGCGAACTCGGCGTCGACGACGCCGTCCATGGCTGAGGCCAGAAAAGGAATCTCGAGGTGGACGGCGCCGATCTTGAGAGTCGTGTCCACTTCGTCGGGGTTGACGGTCACGTCGCCGGGGACGAGGGCGATCTCGTCGAAGCCGTAGGCCCTGCGGGCCTCACGGTCGCGTCCGATGAAAAAAGCCATTCCACGCACCTCCCGTCGGGGATCGGATCACGGCGAGGCGACATGGTACCAAATACCTTCGCCCAGCGTCCATCCCGGCGCGCGCCGCGAGCGGTGGGACCTTTGCCGCGCGGACGTTTCCCGAAGGGCCCACGCGCCGGCCCTCCGCGTCTCCTACTCTTAGTGGAAGCACATGCGAACGAGCGCTCTCGCCCTGCTTCTCGCTCTCCCCGCGGCCGCGCAGGTCCGCGAGGTGCCCGTCTCCGCGCCGAGCCTGACCGCGCCTTTCGCCGCGGCGAGCGCGGCGCTGCGCGCGCCCTCCCTGGCGCCGGCGGCCTCGCTCTCCCTGTCGCTCCCGGCCTCGGCGCTCGTCGCGCCGGCGTTCGCCCCGTCGGCGGCGGCCCCGGCCGCGTTCGCTCCCGCCGCGCTGTCCGCGCCGGCGTTCGCTCCCGCGGCGGCCCCGGCGGCGTTCGCCCCGGAGGCCGCTCCCGCGGCGGCGGCCCTGTCCGCGCCGTCGGACGCCTCGGCCGATCCCGCCGCGCCGGCGCGGCCGATCGTCTTCCCGCGCGGCTCCGACGGCAAGCCCGTCGTCCTGCGCAGCCTCAAAGAGCTCGCGGTCCTGCTCGGCGACGGGGCGCGGCCCGCCGGCGCGCGGACCTTCGACGGCGCGGCCGCGCGCGCCCCGCAGGTCGACCCGCGCGGCGAGGCCCCGTCGATCCCCGCCGGCGTCCTCGCGGTCGACGTCTATCCGCTGGACGCCGACGCCGTGGACCTGATCCCGCGCTCCGGCAACTCGCTCGAGATGCACGACGACCTGCGCGCGCACCTCCACCAGCTCCTGCCGCTCGACGTCTTCGCCTACCGCGACTCGCGCGGCGGGCGCTTCCTCGCCCTGGACCTGTCGCGAAACCCGGACAACGCCGAGCGCCTGCCCGAGTTCCAGGCGCACGAGGTCGCCACGATCCGCCGCATCTCGGCCGTCACGCGCGACCTGCAGGTGCTCGTGCGCGAGGACGGCGCGACGCCGGACCTCGTCGTCGGCGGCGTCGTGACCGAGATGAAGAGCGTGCGCGGCGGCGACGTCGCCGCGCAGGTCGCGCACGCCAACGCACAGCTGCGCGCGCACGCGGTGCGCCACGGCCTCGGCCCCGGCGCGGTCGCGCTGGACGTCCTCGGGCGCGAGGTGCCGGTCGAGCGCGTCGAGGCCGGCATCGCGCAGGCCGTGCACGGCTCGCTCTCCGTCGGCTTCGACCGCGTCTACGCGTTCAACGGCGGCGCCTGGCAGGTCTACGCGCGCGCCGAAAACGGCGCGTTCCGCCTCAACCGCGCGGCGCGGCCCTTCGTCCACGCCGCGGCCGACGCCGCGCCGGCGAAGCCGGCCTTCGTGCCGCCGTCTCTCCGGCGCGCGATCCTTCCCGACATGGACGTCGTCGAGCGCGAGATCACCCAGCCCTCGCGCCTGCTGCGCGAGCGCGGCGTCGAGGCCACGGTCACGGTGTACGGCTCGGCGCGCATCCTCTCGCCCGACGCGGCGCGGGCGGAGCACGAGAAAGCCCTGGCCGAGCTCGGCCCGCACCCGAAGAGCCCCGCGGGACGCCGGCGCATGGCCTTCGCGCGCGAGGCGGTGCGGATGTCGAAGTACTACCAGATCGCGCGCGATCTCGGCGCGCTGGTGGCGAGCGCGGGCGGCGGGAAGGTGGCGCTCGTGACCGGCGGCGGCCCCGGCATCATGGAGGCGGCCAACCGCGGCGCCTTCGAGGCCGGCGGCCCGAGCGTCGGCTTCAACATCAAGCTCCCGAAGGAGCAGGACCCGAACCCGTACGCGACGAAGGGCCTCGAGTTCACGTTCGAGAACTTCGCGACGCGCAAGATGGCCCTGCGCCACGGCGCGATGGGCCTGGTCTACTTCCCCGGCGGCTTCGGCACGATGGACGAGCTCTTCGAGGTCCTGACTTTGATGCAGACCGGCAAGATGCCGCGCACGCCGATCGTGCTGATCGGCGAGCGCAAGTACTGGGACAAGATCCTGGACTTCGACGAGTTCGCGCGCATGGGCCTGATCTCCGAGGCCGACCTGTCGATGTTCACCTTCGCCGAGTCCGCCGACCAGGCCTGGACCGCGATCCAGGGCTTCCACGCGCCGGCCGCCGCGCGTCCTTGACGCGGCGCTCCCGCGTCGGTAGACTGCCCGCATGACCGACACGCCGCCCCTCTCCAGCGAGCACCGCATCGACGTCGCGACCGGCATCATCCTGTCCGTCGTCACCTGCGGCTTCTACAACATCTATTGGAACTACCGGCAGATGCAGGCGCTGAACGCGCTGCTCGGCCGCCTCGAGTACGACTTCGTGAAGTGGCTCCTGCTCTCGATCGTGACCTGCGGCCTCTACCACGTCTACTACGAGTACCGCATGGGCTCGGACATCCAGACGTGGCTCTCCCAGAACGGGCGCGAGGAAAAGCAGAACCTCGCGCTGATCGGGCTCCTGCTGTCGGTCGTCGGCCTGACCGTGCTCGCCGACGCCGTCTATCAGCACGAGCTCAACAAGCTCACGTGAAGCGCCCGGTCCCTTTCCCCGCCGTCGCTGCCGCGGCCTACGCCGCCGTCGTCGTGCAGGCGGCGCATCCGATCCTGCCGGAGAGCGGCCCGAACTTCTGCCCGTTCCGAATGCTGACCGGCCTGCCCTGCCCCGGCTGCGGCATGGGTCACGCGCTCGTCTACGCGCTGCGCGGCGATTTTTTCGCGTCGTTCTCCGCGCATCCGCTCGGCCTGCCGCTGCTCGCGCTGTGGACCGCGTGGCTGGCTTGGGGCGCGCTCAACCTCGCGCGCGGCCGCGGATTCTCCGACGGCTTCGTCCCGGCTTTGCGCCGCCCGGAATTTTCTTGGGCCGCGCTCGCGCTCGTCCTCGCCGTCTACGCCGTCCGGACGCTGGGTCTTGCCCGGGTCTGAAAATCTGGTAAACTATCTCGTAATTGCGGGATGGTGAAATGGTATCACAGCAGACTCTGAATCTGCCTTTCTAGGTTCGAATCCTAGTCCCGCAGCCAAT
>Ga0209415_10001383_pt1 | contig 46470 bp, 37 predicted proteins | sample PeaSoiSIISIP2007_FD_187696 | JGI IMG/M metagenome (GOLD analysis project Ga0209415, IMG submission 187696) | Peat soil microbial communities from Weissenstadt, Germany - SII-SIP-2007 (SPAdes) (version 2) | ecosystem: Environmental > Terrestrial > Soil > Wetlands > Peat | place: Germany... | reverse complement strand
GTCGAGTTGGAACAGTTTCCCGAACTCTGCGGGCAAGCGCTCACGCCGATGTTCCCGACCCCGTTGTTCATCGTGTCGATCAACTTCCCGCTCAAATGAGCCGTGAAGAGCGGGACCGTAAAATTGGCCGTCTGGTTCTGGCTTGGGACCGTGACAGAATGGTCGCTGACACACGGCAAGCCCTGTGAGCTCAAGCTGTTATCGCCCTGACAGTTGAGCCAAACCTGCCACGTGCCATTGGCCACCGACAGCGAATAGTGGCCGCTCCCGTCAGTAATCGCCCCATTTGTGTTGTAATTGGTTCCGTTGATGGTGGTGTAGGCATACACGGCCAAGTTCGTGATGGGGTTTCCGTTGCTATCCTTCACCGTGCCGGTGATCTGAGTGGTGACTCGGAGGGCGGAGAGCGTCAAACCGTTATGGTCCTGCCCGCAGGTCACTGTCACCGAGAGCTGCGAGCTGATCAAGCCAAGTTGCGCCGCGCTGTCAGATTCGAGGGAAAGATTCCACATGTCCGCAGTGACGGCGATGTCGAAGCTGCCGTCTGCGCCGGTGGTTACGGACGGGCAGTTACCGCCCTGTTGCGGGCAGGCATTCACCGAGACACCGCCCACGGGCGCGCTCGTGTTGTCGGTCACGTGCCCGCGCAAATGGGCGCACGGTGCTTGCGCCACGAAATTGACCGGGAGCGCCTGGTTGTCAGTGACCCTTACGCTCGCACTCGGCAGGAAATACCCGAGGGCGGTGAGCTCGTCGCTATCCGGGTTAATGTACCAAGTCCCGGCGGTGACGCCGACGACGTAGTTGCCGGCGCTGTCGGTGAGCCCGTAGCCTTCGTACTGATCCATATCCGCATAGATATCCACGCCGGCCAACGGATTCCCCTGATCGTCTTTCAACGTGCCGTAAATCAGCGCTGTGGCTTTCGGCAACTGAATCGACACTCCCGACCTGCTGCTGCCGCTGATGTCCACCGGGTATTTATCACTGAGGGCCAAATACCCCGAGAGAGCCAAAGATTGCTCAGCGAGCTCAAGGCCCCATTGGGTCGACGCCGAAGACACAGGAATCGCGAAGCTCCCACTGGCGTCAGAGAACACCAATGCTTGCAGGTTTCCGCTACTCGACTTCGCCGAAATTCGAACGCCCGGAATCCCTGCACCACTGTCCAGGTCGGTCAGGCTGCCGGAGATGCTGCGGTCGGCGGCGGTGAGCGAGAGGTTCTGCGTGGACCGTCGCGCCGGTATTTACCTTTACTACCGGCGGCGCAGAGAAGTCAGAGACGAACCCGGGCTTGAAGGCGGCAACCGCATAGGTGCCGGGCGCTGTGTTCAGCGTGAAATTGCCGTTAGCGTCGGCGAGCGCGATGATTATCGGGCCACCGTTGAAGGCCGGGTCGATCAGAAAGGCGAATGCATACTGCACGGCCGAGCCGCCGCTGGTGACCTTGCCGACGACCTTCTGGGCGTACACGGGCTGCGTGATAGTGAAGGCCGCGGGCACCGGCGTGAACCCGCTAGTGGCTGGAGAAACTCGGTAAACGAATTTCGCGACGCTCTTGGTTACGCTGAACGCTGCGAAGTTCAGCAGGGTGTGAATCTTGCCGTTGGCGGCGCCGTCTTCGTCGCCGGGAACGTTGGTGTTGCGCACCCCGTCGATGGAGAGCGCCTGCCCGTCGGTGACCTGAAAGCTCTGGACCAAGATGTCACCGGTATCGATCGTGCCGTTGCCGTTGATGTCGAGGAAGGTTTCCACCAGGACGGTTTGGCCGGTCGCCAGCCCGGTGATGTCCAGTGCGATCGTCCCCGTGTAGCTGGCGGCAACGCTGGGCGGCGTGATCGCCAGGCTTGCGGCCAGGGCGGTCCCGGCCGTCATGCCCAGACTGGCACACGTGACCAGGAGCGCAGTGAACGGCGTGATTGCGGCTTTCGTCGTCATGGTTGAACCCTCCCTGCGAGAAGCGCCTCTCCCGACACTCGTGCCTCCGCCCTGAACAAAGCGCCGGGTTCATCGGCAGACGTTGGGCCTGAAGGCCCGTCACCTGCGATGCAGCAAACACGCCATTCAGGTCCCGTCCGAGCGCTCTACGCAATGCTTCACGGGGTCTGTGATCACTTCCTGTCAATGGGAACCGCGCGCAGGCTTGGGAAGTCAGATTCTATTCGAAGGTGCGTAACGTCGGCGTGACAGTGTCACATCATCCTGACCATCATCGACGCTGGTGTTGCGGCAGCCCTTGCGGCTATAGAATCCGTCGGCGAAGGAGTTGGTCCGCGATGAAGGTGGTGACGTTCTTTCATCTGAAGGAAGTGCGCTGGGCGTTGTCCGACGAGGATCGTCTGCGCCTGGAGCGTCGGTTCCCCGGTGTGAAGGTTGTCTCGGTTGACGATCCGTCCGAGCTGCGGGCGGCGCTCGCGGACGCAGAGGTCTTTGCGGGCTTTCACTTCCCGCGCGAGCACTTTGCGGCGGCGCTGCGCCTGCGCTGGATTCACTCGGCGTCGGCCGGCGTCGAGGCCAATCTGTTTTCCGAGCTGCTCGCGAGTGAGGTCATCTTGACGAATTCCACCGGCCTGCACGCCGTGTCGATTCCCGAGCATGTCCTCGGCCAGATGCTGGTGCTGGCACGCAACTTCCACGAGGCCTTGCGCCTGCAGGAGCGCGCCGAGTGGAATCGCTTCGGGGTCATCAGCTTCGCCGGCGGTGTGCGCGAGCTGCACGGCGGCAACCTTGCCATCCTCGGCGCCGGTGCCATCGGCCGCAGCCTCGCGCCCCTCGCGGCTGCGCTCGGCATGCACGTGCGCGTGATGCGTCGCGACCCGACGCGTCCGGTGCCGGGTGCCGAAGCCGTCGTCGGGGCGGCGGCGCTGCACGCGCTACTGGCGTGGGCGGACTGGGTGGTGTGCGCGCTGCCGATGACCGTGGAGACTCGGGGCCTGATCGATGCAGCGGCGTTGCGCGCGCTGCGCTCGAGCGCCTACCTCATCAACATCGGCCGAGGCGAGAGCGTCGACGAAGCGGCGCTGGTAGACGCGTTGCGCACCGGTGCCATCGCTGGCGCGGCGCTGGACGTCTTCGACCAAGAGCCCTTGCCACCCGAGCATCCCTTCTGGTCGCTACCCAATCTGGTGCTCACGCCCCACGTCTCCGGCTATACACCGGACTACTTCCAGAAGATGCTTGCTATCTTCGAGGACAATCTGGAGCGCTTTCTGAGCGGACGCCCGCTACGAAACGTGGTAGACAAACACCTCGGATATGCACAGCAGGAGTGAGCAACGCAGCGGGGCATACACTCAGGACTCAGGACCCAGAAGGGAGTTGGCCCATGTCTGATCGTGTCATCGTTTCCAAGCAAGGCGGCGTCGCCGACGTCCGCATGAATCGGCCCGAGAAGATGAATGCCCTCGATCCGGCGATGTTCGAGGGGTTGGTGGAGACCGGGAAGGCGCTGGCCGCCGACCGCTCGTTGCGTGCCGTTGTGCTGTCGGGCGAAGGGCGCGCGTTCTGCGCCGGCCTCGACTTCGCCAGCTTCATGGGCATGGCCGGCAGCGAGCGCCCGGCGCGCAGCCTGGTCGAACGCGACCCGACGTCGGTCGCCAACTACGCGCAGCGGGCGGCGTACGTATGGACCGAGCTGCCGGTCCCGGTAATCGCCGCGCTACACGGCGTCGCCTACGGCGGCGGCTTGCAGATCGCGCTCGGTGCCGACATCCGCTTCGTGGCGCCGGACGCGCAGCTGTCGGTGATGGAGATCAAGTGGGGTCTCATCCCCGACATGAGCGGCACTCAGACACTGCGCCACCTCGTTCGGCTCGACGTGGCGAAGGAGCTGACGTTCACCGGTCGCGTCGTCCTGGGCACCGAGGCCGCGGCGCTTGGACTGGCCACGCACGTCAGCGACAACCCGCGTGAGGATGCGCTGGCGCTGGCGCGCGAAATCGCGGGCAAGTCACCGAACGCCATCCGCGCCGGCAAGCGGCTGCTCAACAGCGCCGGTGTCGTCAGCGTGGCCGAAGGATTGAAACTCGAAGAGAGTCTGCAACTATCGCTCATCGGCAAGCCGAATCAGGTCGAAGCCGTACAGGCGAACATGCAGAAGCGCGTGCCGCAGTTTACCGATCCGGAGTAGCGGACGCCGCTGCCGCCTGTCTCTTGTCAACGCGGCGGCCAAGCGACTATCGTCGGGCCCATGGCGATCAAGATCGAGAACCCAGCAGGGACCGACGCGTTCACCGAGTTCATCCTCTTCCACGACGCGGTCTACAACTCCCGCGCGGCGCGGTGGACCGCGCTCGTGCCGTTTCAGTTGCCGATCCTCACCGGCGAGAGCCCGTTCGCGCGTGACCGTATGCTGTGCCCGTTCGTGGCCCGCGACGGCGGCCGCGTCGTCGCGCGCGCCCTGGCGGCGATTGACCGGCGCTATCAGCGGCACTGGAACGAGCCGCTCGGGCATGTGTTGATGTTCGAGGCCCTGCCCGACACGCGCGCGGCGGTGCGCCTGCTCATGGATGCCGCGTGCGAGTGGCTCGCGTCACACGGCGCCGTCGCGGCGCGTGCCGGCATGGGCATGCTCGATTTCCCCTTCGTCATCGACGATCAGGAAACGCTGCCGCCGGCCTTCATTCGCCAGAATCCCGCATACTACCAGGCGCTGCTCAAAGATGCGGGTTTCGAGACGGAGCAAGGCTTCGTCGACTATCGCATCACGATACGCCCGGAGTTGGTGGCGCGCTGGGAGAGCGCCCTCGATGCGGCGCGGCGCAACGGCTTCGAGATCGTACCGCTCAAGGATGTGCCGGAAGGTCGCCGCGTGCCGGAGTTCACCGCCCTATACAACGACACCTTCAAGTCGCACTGGGGCTGGACGCCGTTCATTGAAGCAGAGGTGGCCGACATGATCGAGGCGCTGGCGCCGGTCGGTATGCTCGACACCTCGGTCATCGCGTACCGTGACGGTGCACCTCTGGGCGCGTTGTGGGTGATGCCTGACACGTCGTTCCTGGCGGCGCTGGCACCCGGACGCGCCCTACGTCCCGAGGAAAAGGTCAACTTCCTCGGCATCGGCGTGCGTGAGGCGGCACGCGGCCGCGGGCTCAACCTCGGCATGGCGGCGCATGCCTATCTCGGGTTTGCGCGGCAAGGATACGCGCATGTGAGCTACACGCTGGTGCTCGACGACAACTGGCCGTCGCGCCGCACCGCCGAGAAGCTCGGCGCCCACGTGTGCGCCAACTACCTCGCCTACCGGCGCAACTTTCGACGCTGAACGCAGTGCATTGTGTTGAATCCACAGTTGTTGTAGTGGCAACTCTCCACCGCCATGGTGCAAGGTGTCGTGTTCTGCTCCCATCCGCCCGCCGAGCGCGAGCGACTTTTCGCGGCGGCCGACTACGTCACGGGTGACGCCTTCCACGTCGAGTGCTGTCGGGCCTGCGGCCTCGCGCAGACGCGCCCGCGGCCGCGCCCCGCCGAGATGGGGCGCTACTATCCGGTGACGTGGTACCGCGACGGCGCCCGCGGCCATCTGCCCGCCATCGCCTTCCAGGCGCAACGCGCGCTCTACCGCCGACGGGCGACCCGGGTCGAGACGATGTGCGGCGGGCGGCCCGGACGGGTGCTCGACATCGGCTGCGGCTCGGGGCTTCTGCTCCAGGAGTTCCGCCGCCGCGGCTGGCGCTGCGAAGGCACCGAGCTGAGCGAGCGGATCGCCGGTCGTGCGCGCAGGACGGCGGGCGTCCGGGTGCGCGTCGGCGAGTTGACGGCGCTCCACTTCCAGGGGAGCCGCTTCGACGCGATCGTCCTCTGGCACGTCCTCGAGCACGTGCCCGATCCGGCCGGCGTGCTCGCGGAGGTCGCGCGTCTCCTTCGCCCGGGTGGGATCGCGATGGTCGGTGTCCCGAACTTCGGGAGTCCGGAGGCGCGCCTGACGCGCGCCGGCTGGTATCACCTTGCCGTGCCCCGACACTTGAGTCATTTCACCTACCCGACCATCACGCGCCTGATAGCGGAAGCGGGCCTCCGCATCCGGCGCGCCTCTTTCCTCGCTCCGGAGTACGATACGATCAGCTTCGTCCAATCGACCCTCAACTGCCTCGGCGTCCGCCGAAACGCGCTCAGCAACTGGCTGTCGGGACGCGAGCCGCGGCGCGACGTCGGACGCAGCGCGGTCGTCGCGAGCGTCGTCCTCGCGCTCCCGCTGGCCGCCGTCGCCGTGCCGGTGACCGTGCTTGTGGGGCTCGCGCGGCGCGGCGCGACGATGTCGCTGCTCGTCGAAAAGCCGCCGGGAGGCGCGCATCCCGGCCCGGGACCCGGTTCCGCCTGTCCGCCGCTGCACCGCGCCAGCGACCGTTGACAGACGTGCCGGCCCCGGGCGAGCAGGCGGCCTTCCAGCACTCTGGGCATGCCTGCCGCCGACACCCGCAGCTCCAAGGGCAGCGGGGGGTTGTTATCGAGTCCGGTCCGTCCGAGATTTCACGGGCCGTCGCAGTTTTGAGGTACGTCTGATACTGGGGCAGTGTGTCGGACCAGCGGATCAGTTGGCCCTCGGGCTCGCACGAACGCGCTGTCGAGCGCTTCTACTCGCACGGCGGCAACAGCGACACCGAGATCCATCGTGGCTATCTCAACTTCGGACTGTGGGAGGACACGGACGATTACCTGCGCGCAGCGGAGAACCTGGCGCGCCGGCTTGGGGAACTGTCGGGGCTGGCTTCCGGAAGTCGGCTCCTCGACGTGGCCTGTGGGATGGCATCGCAGGACGTCTACTTGTATCGCACCTTCGGCCCGCTCGAGATCGACGCCATCGATCTGACGTGGCGCCACGTCGAGCGTGCCCGCCGGCGCGTGCATGATGACGGCCTCGATCGGTACATTCGCGTGCGCCAGGGCTCGGCCACGCAGCTGCCGTTCGCCGACGGGAGGTTCACCCACGTGATGGCCATGGAAGGGCCCTTGCACTTCAACACGCGTCGCCGCTTCTTCGACGAAGCCTGCCGGGTCCTCCAGCCCGGCGGCGTGGTGGCGGTCGCGGACCACATCCTGCGGCGTTGGCCGCGCAACCTCGCCGAGCGTTGCCTGCTCGAGGTGGCGCGCGTGTTGTGGCGCGTACCGCGCACCAACCTCGGCACCGCCCGTGAATACCAACGGGAGATAATCGAAGCCGGATTCCACGATCCAGCTGTTCGGCACGTCGGCGAGCTGACGTACCCGGGATACTTCAACGAGCAGCGGCGGCCGGAGTTCCGCCACGAAATGGAACGCATTCAGGGGCGTCTCAAAGCGCGCATCGGCTTCATCATCAACGTCGCCGCCTATCGCGCCTATCGGATCGGGCTCCTGGACTACATCCTCGTGCGTGCCGAGAAGGGCCCGGACGACGCGCCGTGATGCCCCGGAACGGGCCACGCATCCGTGTCCTCTACGTTCAACCCGGAGACACCTTCGGCGGCACGGAGCGCCAGGCCGCGACGGTCATGCCCCTGCTCGGCGCGCACGGCGTCGACGTGGTGCCGCTCGTCGGACCGGGTGAGACGATCGTCGAGTGGTTACGTGCGCGCGGACTGGGGGACGTCGTCTTTTCCGCTGACTTTCCCGAGAACATGCCCAGCGCCCGCGGCCTCGCATTCCTCGGCGTTCCCGTGCACTATGCGCGCGCGCGGGCGCGCATCGCGCACACCGTCGCGCGGTTGGTCCAGGAACGCAGCATCGACCTCGTGTACGCGTCGCTGCCGTTCGCGTGGGCGAGTGCAACGGCGACCTGTCGCCGTCTGGGTGTGCCGATCGTGTGGCGGGCAGGCGGCCCGCAGCTCTACGGGGGCGCACTCGGGCACATCGTCTTCGCCCCCTGGGCACGCCGCCATCCACCGGACCTGGTCGTGTGCTCCTCCAGTGCGGTCCGCGCGACGTTTGCCTCCCTGGTCCCGGCGCCGTTGGCCGTCGCGCTGAACGGGGTGGATCTCGACGAGTTCCAACCTGCGCCGTCCGATGCGTCGAACGGACGCCCCGCGGGAGCCGAGCTGATAGTGGGCTCCGCGGCTCGCCTGGTCGCCGCCAAGGGCATCGGCGACGTGCTTGCGGTCGCCGCGCGCACGGCCGTCGCCGCGCCGCAGGTCCGCTTCGTCATCGCCGGGGACGGGCCGCGCCGCGCCGACTACGAGCGCCGCGCGCGCGCCCTCGGTGCGCACCGAAACGTCAGCTTCCTCGGCTACGTGCACGATATGCGTGCCTTCTACGCGGCCTGTGACGTGTTGGTCTTGCCGTCGCGCGCCGAGGGCTGCCCGAACGTGCTCCTCGAGGCCATGGCGACCCGCCGGGCGGTGGTTGCGTATGACATCGCCGGCATCCGGGAGGTCGTCGGCGATGGGGCTGCGGCCGTACTGGTAAAGCTCGGCGACATCGAGGCGCTCCACGCGGCCGTCGTTCGCCTGTATCAGGATCCTACTGCTCGGGAGGCGCTGAGCGACGCCGGTTTGGCGCGCGTCCGCGCGTGCTTCGACGCGCGGGTTGCCGCCGGCCGCATCGCGGGTCTCCTCCACACCGTCGTCCGGGGCGCCAGTGCCGGGACGACGGCTGGCGCAACTGAGGCTTTACAGGCGGTCGAGCGTTACGAACTCGAATCCGCGGGCAGCGAGCAGGCCGAGAATGCGCGGCAACGCGGCGATTAGCGGCGTTAGATCCGGCGTCGGCTCATCGTCGTGACCGTCGTGCAGCAGAAGAACCATGCGGTTGCGGGCGTGCCGTGCCGCGCGTTCGACGAGTTGTTCCGGCGACGGGCCGCGCGTGTCCTGTAGGCCGCGCGACCACGCCCAGAACTGGAGGCCGAGGCGTCGCAGCACGCGCATCGTCGCCGGCGACTTGCGGCCGTGCGGAGATCGGTACAGAGGCGCCGGCGTCACACCCAGCGTCACGAGCCGGGAGATCGCTCCGCCGATCTCGCATTCGGCGTCGGCCGCGCTGGCAAAGCTGAGCGTCCGATGCGTGGTCCCGTGGATGCCGATCGTGTGTCCCTCCGCGGCGACGCGGCGGACGAGATCCGGGTAGCGCTCGGCGTTAAGTGCCACGACGAAGAACGTCGCGCGTACACCGGCGGCGCGCAGCGCATCGAGAACCTCCGCCGTGCCCGGGCTCGGCCCGTCGTCGAAGGTGACGGCGCAGCGCGGGCGGCCGTCGGGTGAACGGGGGAGCCGCCAGCGGATGCGAAACAGCGGGTCGATCCACGGCACCAAGCGGCGCGCGAGGGTGCCGCCGATTCCCAGCACGACCATCGATCCGAGTAATGCGAGCATCAGTCAGCCACCTTCGCTTCACCCGAGGTCCGCGAGCAGTGCCTTCGCGTCCTTCAGATCCTTCGTATCAAAGCCTTCGGTGAACCAACTGTAGATCGGCGCCAGCAGGTCACGGGCGGCGTCACGCTTGCCCTGGCGCTGCCAGAGCCGCGCCAAGCTGGTGGCGGCGCGCAGTTCGAACAACTTTGCCTCTTGCCGCCGTGCAATCTCGAGGGCTTGGCCAAGAAGCGCCTCCGCTTCCTCGACCGCATCGCCGCCTTGGTCGAGGAGAATGTCTGCCCGCAACCACTGGAGATCGGCATCGACGTAGTGCTGTCCCTGTTGCTCGGCTTGCGCAAGGCCGAGTCCGAGAGCGCCCAGGGCCTCGTCGTGGCGCCCGACCTTCCGGAGAGCCTCGCCGAGTACAAAGAGGATCGCGGGCGCTCCGATCCCGCTCCCGATGCCGGCCAGCTCGACCAGCGCCTGCTGCATCTCGGCGATGCCCGCCTCGCCCTCTCCCGATTCAACCCGCGCAACGCCTCGAAAAATCTTTCCCGCTCCCAGCCAGAACGGAAACCCGAGCTGCTCGGCGAGCGCCAGAAGTTCTCCGATCCGTTCCCCCATTCGGTCGAACTCGCCGTGCTGGTAATGGACAACGCCCGCCTGGAAGAGAGCGTTCACCAGAGTGAGCGGATGGTCCAAGCGCTTCGCCAGCGCCACCGCCGCCTCGCTCACAGCCAGCGCCTGATCGGGATGGCCAAGGTACGAGTGACACAGGGCCACATACGAGTAGGCGGCGACGCCACGGTCGAACCCTAGCGCGTAAGCGAAGGACGCATGCGCGCTGGGATTGTAGAGACCGATGGCTTGCTCAAAATGCTGCAGCGCCCGCGAGAAGTGGCCCTGAAAGAGCAACGGGCAGCCGACGGCGACGTGAGCCATGAGGCGATCTAGCGCCTCTCCCGTGCGCTCGGCCGCTGCCAAAGCCTCCTGCGCGACCTCGGCCGAGGTCGGAAGGTCGCCCTTCATAAGATAGGCTGCCGCCATTGCCTCGAGCACTCGCGGCAGCTCGGGCGACTCGCCGATCTGGAACGCCAGCTCGCGGGCGCGCGCGTAGGCGCCCTCGTAGTCCGGATGCGACCATCCCCGGGCCGCGCTGATCGGTGCCCCGATCGCCATCTGGAGGCCTAGCTCCCGCTGATTGCGCTCGCGCGTCTCCGGGAGCGTCGCGACCAGTGCGAGGGCGCGCCGCAGATGGGCGATCGCCTCCTCGTTTGCCGACCGCTGCGCCGCGCGCTCGCCGGCCCGCTGGTAGTGCGTGATCGCCGGCGCGGCGAGCCCCGCCTGGTCGTAGTGCCGCGCCACCACCTCGGGCTCGGACGCGACGCGCTCGGGGAACCGCTCTTCCAGCACCTGGGCGATGCGCGCGTGGACCTGCTGCCGCACGCTCTTGAGCAGCGATTGGTACGCCGTGTCCTGGATCAGCGCGTGCTTGAACGTGTACGTCGCTTCGGGCGGCGTGCCCCGCTGGTAAAGCAGCTCGGCGGCCACCAGCTGGGCCAGTCCGGCGCGGATGCGAGGTTCCGCTTCGAGAGAGACGGTGCGCAGTAGCTCGTAGTGAAACTCGCGCCCGAGGGCGGCGGCGAGTTGCGCGACCTCCTTGCCGGGCACCAGCCGATCGAGGCGCGCCATCAGCGAACCCTGCAGCGTGGTCGGGATGTCGAGCTGCGTGAGCGGGCCGCTGAGCTCGTAGTGCCCGTCGCGCGCCGTGACGAGCTCCGACTCCAGCACCATCTTCGTCAATTCCTCCACGAAGAGGGGAACCCCGTCGGCGCGCTCCACGATGCGCTCCACGACCGAGTCGGGGAGCGGCACGCCGCGCGTCAAGCCGCCGATCATGTTGGTGGCCTGGAGGCGAGAGAGGTGATCGAGCGCGAGCGACGTCGCGTGGGAGCGCGCCGGCCAGGGCGGCGCGAAGGTCGGGCGGAAGGTGAGCAGGATCAGCGCCTTTGTCGTCGGGCTCTGTTCGAGTGCCAGCGCCAACAGCTCCACCGTCGACGGATCGCACCAGTGGAGGTCCTCGAAGAGCATCACCAGCGGTTGCTGCTCCGCCAACGCGAGCGTCCAGGCGACCAGCGCCTCCATGGTCTGCTTGCGTTGCAGCTCGGGGCTCTGCCGGAGCGGCGGGTAGCGATCGGGCAGCGGCAGCGAGAGCAGCGCTGCGATCAGCGGCACCACGTCGGGCGCCGGGAGATTCGCGCGCTCGATGCCGCCCTCGAGCCGACGCAGCTTCGTTTCGGTAGCGTCGTCCGGCTTGAACCCCAGTCCTTGCTCCAGGAGCTCGATCAACGGATGGAAGGCGCTCCCCTGGGTGTAGGGCGTGCAACGGCACTCGAGCCAGGTGTGCGGCGTTTCGGCCAGGCGCTCGCGGAACGCCTGCAGCAGGCGCGACTTGCCGATGCCCGGCTCGCCCGCGATCAACACCGCCTGGCCCGCGCGCGCGCCCGCCCGCTTCCAGCGGTCGATCAGCTGGCCCAGCTCCTGGTCGCGGCCGACGAGCGGGGTAAGCGTCCGCGGGTCGACGTCGAGGCGGCTGCGCACGCCGGTCGCTCGGAGCACGGCGTAGGCGCGGATCGCCTTGGCGATGCCCTTGAGCGGCGGGGTCCCGAGATCCTGCGTCAGGAACATGCCCCCCACCAGCCGCAGCGTGGCGCCGCTGATCACCATCGAGTCGGGCGCGGCCACAGCTTCGAGGCGCGCGGCGATATTCGTGGTGTCGCCGAGGGCGAGCACCTCGCTCGTCGCGCCGACGCCCATCGTGCCAATCACCACCGGCCCGGTGTGGATGCCGACGCGCGCGGCCAGACGGACCCCGTGCGTGGACTCCAGCGTGTCGTTCAACCTGCCGAGGGCTGTGAGGATCTCGAGCCCGGCGCGCACGGCGCGCTCGGCGTCATTCTCGTGGGCGTGCGGATAGCCGAAGTACACCAGCAATCCGTCGCCCAGGTACTGGGCGATGTGCCCCGCGTAGCGCTGGATTGCCTGGGACGCTGACTCCTGATAGGCGCGCACGACGCTGCGAAAGTCCTCAGCATCGAGGCGCTGGGAGAGATCGGTCGAGCCCACCAAGTCGCAGAACATGACAGTGAGCTGGCGGCGCTCGGCATCGGCGGGCGCGGGTGTCGCACCGAGCTTGGCGCCGCAGCGGCTACAGAAACGCGCCTCGACACCGTTGTCGGCGCCGCACGCCGCACAGTGTCCCCTGCCCCCGAGTTGCACGGGGAGACACTAGAACAACTCGCGAGCCAAAAGCGAACGACGGATTGGTAGGAAGGAGGATCGAGCTCAGCCTGCGGCGGCGGCTGATCGCTCGTCTGACAGGCTGGCCAGCAACGCGCTCGCCTCTTGCAGATCCGGTGTCCCGAATCCTTCGGTGAACCAACCGTGGACGCCGGCCAGCAAGGCGCGCGCCTGTGCACGCTGCCCGTTGCCGGCCCACAGCCGCGCCAGGCTCCTCGCCGCCCGCAGCTCGAGCGAGCGCGCGTGGTGGCGCCGCGCGAGATCGAGGGCCTCGACGAAGCATGATTCCGCGGCTACTGGATCGGGCGGCGTGGTGCCAAGCAGGAACTCGCCCTTCACGCGCTGGATTTCCGCGTCGCAGAACCGGTCTTCGGACTCGCCGACGACGGCGAGCCCGCCGTTCAAGACGCCGAGGCCATCGTCGCACTTCCCCGCGTTGAGGTAGGCTTGTGCCAGCAGCGCCACCATGAACCGCGCTCCGAGCCCCATGCCCATGCCTTGGTAACCGGTGACGCCTTCATACATCTCCGCGATACCCTCGTCGCCGCGTCCCTGCGCCGCCAGCGCCCAGCCACGAAACATCGTCCCCATCGTGTGCCACAGGGGCAGTTGGTGCTCGGCGCTCACGGCGATGCACTCGTCCGCCAAGCGCTGGGTCGCCGCCGCGTCGCGCAGAACCTGGTGGAGGGCGGCCGCGAAGCCCAGGCAGATACCAAGACTGTTCGCGTGGCGGATCGCGCGCGCCCGCGCGACCGACTCCTCCGCTCGCCGGCGCGCCCGATCGGGGTAGCCGAGGAACCAGAGGGCCCAGGCCGCATAGGCGTCACACACGACGGCGGAGTCGGTGCCGTAGACGAGCGCGATGCTGCGCGCCCGCTCCGGGTCGTAGTGCGAGAGCGCCTCGTTCAGCCGCGACAGTGCTTCTTCGAAATCGCCCTGCCACAAGCCGACGGTGCCGAGATTCTCGTGCACTTGCATGACGAGCGCACGGTCGCCGAGCTGCTCCGCCAGGTGGAGGCGTTTGCGGGTCAAATCGAGGGCGGTACGCAGCTCGCCGCGCGCCTGATGGAACAGGAAGAGCCCGGTGAGCGCGTCGTAGAAGAGCTTCGACGTCTCACCCACCTCATCGCACAGGGTGCGGGCGCGGGCGTACACTTGTTCCACCTCGGGGACGGAGTATCCCTTGATTGCCAGCAGCGCCGGTCCGAGCGTGACGCGCAGCTCGAGCTCGAGGCGCGCTTGGTCTGCGCCGGCCGGCAACGCCGCGACGAGCTCGAGGGCCGTGCCGAGGTGGCTCGCCGCTTCCAGGTTGGCCGAACGCTCGATCGCGCGCTGCCCGGCGCGGTGATAGTACGTAATGGCTTCGCGCGTGCGGCCGGCGCCCTCCCAGTGATGCGCCAGCAACTCGGGCTGCGTCTCGACGATCTCGGCGAAGCGCTCCTCGAAGACCTGGGCGATGCGTTGGTGGTATTCGCGGCGCTTGTTCTTGACCAACGACTCGTAGGCGGCGTCCTGAATGAGCGCGTGCTTGAAGAGGTAGGTCGTGGCCGGTGGCTTGCCGCGCGAATACAGCACCTCGGCTTCCACCAGACGCGCCAGCTCGCGTTGCAAGGTCTCTTCGTCGCGCCGCCACACGGCCCTGAGCAGCTCATATGAGAACGCGCGCCCGATCACCGCTCCGAGCTGTACCACCTCCTTGACCGGCGCGAGTCGATCGAGACGCGCGATCAGCGACTCCTGGAGCGTGACGGGAATCGCCGACGACGGCAGACGCCCGCTGAGCTCGTATCCCTCTCGCCCGCTGCGCAGTAAGCCGGATTCGAGGATCATCTTGGTGAGCTCCTCGATGTACAGCGGCACGCCGTCGGCCTTGTCACAGAGATCGCGCAGCACAGGATGGGGCAGCCGCCGCCCGCCGGCCACCAGCTCGATCATGGCCGTCGTCAACTCCGGCGGCAGCCGGCTGAGGCTGATGGCGGTGGTGTGATCGTCCAGCGCCCAGGGCGGTTGGAACGTCGGACGGAAGAGGAGGACGACCAGGATGCGGCTGTGCGGCACGTGCGGCAGCAAGAGGTTCAGAAGGTCCAACGAGGAGGGATCGATCCAGTGCAAGTCCTCCACGGCGAACAGGAGCGGCTGTTGTGCCGCCATCTCCAACAGGATCGTCACCAGGGCATCGAGTGTCTTCCGTCTGCGGCGTTGCGGCGTCAGGTCGAGTGCGGGGTAGCGATCGGGAATCGGCAGCGAGAGGAGCGACGCCAGCAGCGGGACCACGTCCGGAACGGCCGAACCGTAGTCGGCGACGGCTTCCTCCAAACGCGCCAGCTTCTCTTCAACGGAGTCGATCCGTTTCAACTGCCAGAGGCGATCGAGCAGGTCGATGACCGGGTACAGTGCGCTGTGCTCGCGATGCGGGGCGCAGTGGCACTCGAGGCGGGCGCTGGGGCCGTCGGCGGCCCGCTCTTTCAGCTCTTGGAGGAGACGCGATTTGCCGATGCCGGCTTCGCCGCTGACCAGCGCCAGCTGTCCGGCGCCGGTGGTGGCGCGCTGCCAGCGCTCGATCAAGATGCCGACCTCGTCGTCGCGGCCGATGAGCGGCGTCAAACCAACGCTCAGCGCGGCTTCGATACGGTTCTGGGCATCGGTTTCGGCGCGCATCTCATACACCCGCACGGGTGTGGACAGGCCCTTGATCGTCTGCAAGCCCAGATCCCAGGACTCGAAGAAGCCTTGCACCAGCCGCTGTGTCGCATCGCTGACCACGACGGCGTTGGGCTTGGCGAGCGACTGCAGCCGCGCCGCGATGTTGAGCGTGCCGCCGACGGAGAGCTGGCGTGCACCGCTCGGGTCGCTCTCATCGGTGACCACCACGCCGGTGTGAATGCCGACGCGCGCGGCGAGCTCGATCGATTCCCGGCGGCTGGCCATGGCCCGCACGATCGCCAAGCCGGCACGCACCGCGCCCTGGGCGTCGTTCTCGAGCGCGACCGGATAACCGAAGTAGGCGAGGACGCCGTCGCCGAGATACTGGGAGACGTGCCCACCGAAGCGTTCGATCTCGTCGGTGCAGAGACGGTGGTACGCCTGCACCAACTCGCGGAATTCCTCGGGATCGACCCGCTCGGCCAACGCGGTCGAATCGACCAGATCGGCAAACAGCACTGTGACCGGGCGGCGCTCGGCGTCATCGGACCGCGGCGCCTTGGGTTCTGCGGCGGGAGTGCCGCAGTTGTCGCAGAAGCGTGCCGCAGGCCGCAGCGCGGTGCCGCAACTCGCGCACGCAGACGACAGCGGACCGCCGCAGGCTTCGCAGAAGCGCGCGGCGTCCCGATTTTGGTGGCCGCATCCTTGACAGTTCATCGAGAGCTCCTCGTCACTCTTGCGAGCTGCCGAGTGGCAAGTACGCCTTCCCGAGCGCCTGGATGATCGTGTTGAGCAGGGTATTTCCTGCGCTGGTGTCCGGACAGGCAGTGCCCCACACCAACGTGATCGGTGGCGAGCCGGACGGCACGCTCAGCCGACGCATGTAGAACCGGCCGGACATCTGGACGGGCTCATAGCTGCTGTGCCCGTTCAGAAAGCTCGGATCGGGGATGCCGAAGGCGATGTAGTTCCCGGGATTCGCTGCGTGCTGCGTGGGGTCGTGGAGCCCGGAGGGAATCTGCGCGGTCACGTCGGCAACGTCCCAGCCATTGTCGGATCCGGTTGTGAGGCACTCGACCGCGAAGCACATCAGATTCGGCGGGCAACCGAACTGTCCGGCGGTGAGGTAGTTGTAATCGACGGCAGCTACCTGGAGGAATTCGTCGAAGTTCGGTTGACCCGTGTTGGTATATCCCCACGCCGATCCGTCGCGCTTGTACGAGCGCATCGCGTAGAGTCCGTAGAAGACGTTGTACCAGGGGCTCGACGGATCGTAGTAGCTGGAGCACGAATAGGTCGTGCCGAAGTCGCCGATCCCCCAGACGATCACCAAATCCATCGGCATGAGCATTCTGGACGCCGAATTCAGCTCGCGGGTCATGGCCGGCAGCGCCCCCGGAACCTGGGGCGCGGGAAGCTGCGGTATGATGCTCGCCAAGAAGTCATTCGAGCTGCTCGACGCGCGCATCGCACCGATCGCAACAGCACGTTGGAATCCCATCAAGTCCCTCCGGAGACCGATTCTTCCCGCCGACCGCGGCGGCTGTCAAGCGCTCAAGGCGGCGCGCCCGCTCCGTTGAAGAGGCTCAGGACCAGCGGCGCGTTCGTTTGCACGCCCCAGCAGGCGAGGTGGGCGAGCAGGTTCACCTGCGTTGGGGTCAAGTCGAGCTGGAGAATGGTGTCGTAGTACGGGAACTGGAACCACGTGCGCTGCTGCTGCACCACCGACTGCACGGTCGCTTGCAGTGCATCGTACCACGCGTCGACCCAGGCGTTGCAGACCCAGAGCACCCGCACCTGACAGCTCGGGACGCCGAAGTTGCTGTTCGGGACGGTCTGCAGCGTTTGCAGAAACATCGCGGGACCCTGCCGGTTGGCGTTCCGGAGCCCGGCCACCAGCGGCGCGAGATCGCTTTGGTCGAAGACCTGGCAGAACGTGGGCTCCGCCGACATGACGGCGTAGGGCTCGGAGGGACCACTGGGTTGCCCGAACAGACCCGAGATTTGCCCCTCGACGCCGTCCTGGATGGGCGTCTGACTGTTGACGAAGGCGATGATGTTGCGGATCCCGTGGCTCAGCAGCGTCGCGATACCCGTGTTCTCCAAACATCCACCGTCCGCGAACAGGTAGCTCCACGGTTCCGTGCTCAGGCTGCCGACCGGCCAGTATCGATAGGTGGGGACGATGGTCTCCGCCAGCGGATACAAGATATGTGACAACTGGGCCTGGAGCACGTGGGCGAATGCGGCGCTGCTGATCGCCACCATGTCACTCAGTGCGAACGGCCGCACCGGCATCGTCACCTGCGCCTGGTTCGCAGAGAGTGGCTTGACGAAGCTCGAACCCATGCCCACGGTCTCGATGAGGCCGCCACCGATGTCCCGCCCGTGCACTCCCTGTGCCTTGAAGAACGGTGCGATACCAATGCCGGTGGAGCCGGACTGGAACGGCAGCAGCTGCGAGTCCGCGATCGTCGGGTTGCTGAACATCGCGCCGTTCATGAGCAGGCGCGGACGCGGGCGCTGTACGACGAAGAAGTCCGACACGCTCAAGCCCGGGTTGCGTGCGACGATGACCTGCGCCTCGCTCGGCGTCGACGCGTAGTACTTCGTAGGATAGCGCTTGGCGTCCACGTCCCAGAGACCGAAGGGTTTGAGGATGCACTCCCCGACGATACCCTGCCAGAGGTCATTCGGCGCATAACCGGCTTCGATGCACGCCAACAACGCGCTCGCGAGCTTGTCGAGCGACAGGTTTTGCGGGACGGAACCGAGATTGTTCGGCGGCAGGACCGCAAGCGACTGCGGGGTAATGGCGCCGGGGGCGACGACCGGGCCGAGGAAGTCGGCGTCCGTGATCGAGGCGGGGAGGTACGTGAACAGCGCGGCTGCCCACGCGCCTCCGGAGACCGACGAGATCATCGAGACCTTGTCGAGCACGTTCAAGGCCTGCAGCGCGCGCAGTTGGCCCATCGTGGCCGCCAGGGCACGTGAGCCTCCTCCCGAGAAGCAGATCCCGACGTCGGTGCCGGTGGATGGCGGCGCTGCGGACGCGAAGTACTCGATGCAGAGGGTCGTGCTCGCGGCCATGCTCACCTCTTCGCTATCGGGTCTTCCATCGTCGCGGCGGGCCGATCACGGACGGGCGGCGCGTGGAGCGCCCGGACTGCACGCTCCAGGCCTGCGAAGAACCCGAAAGTATCGAGCACCGGATTCAGCCATCCCGTCGTCACGCAGTACCCGCATCGGAAGGGCGGCCGGTGGTGGCGCGCATGGTGTGACGGAGAAACAACCAGGCGCAGCGTGTGCAGGCGGCGGACCAGGCGTGGAACGCGCTCGGCATGCGCCCACATGTGCAGCTGGTTCGTCACGCTGACCGCGCACGCGTACCAGAACCACCACGCGTGGGCGAGCAACGAGTGACAGTTCGTGGTCCAGCCGTCTTCACGCCACCACGTCACCGCCAAGCCGAACGACATGATGAATAGGTTGGCGCGGCTCACCCGCAGAAAGCCCTTGCGCGTCATCGCCAGCGGATCGTGGTGGTGTTGGCGGAAAGGTTCGATCAGGGCGCGGCCGATCACCCGCGTGTCTTCCTCGAAAAAAGTATCGCAGGCCCAGTGCACCAAGCCGGAGGTCAGATCGGCGGCCAACAGGCCGAGCGGCAATGCCAGCAGCACGATCGGAATGTCGCCTGCGCTGTGGACGCCCTGCGCAGCCCGCGCGGCGACCGGCACCAGGAGCAGGCACAGCATGAGCGGCGCCACGACGTCGCTGACGCTCAGCGGGCAAGCGCTGACCTGTTCATCGCACGGCTTCCAAGCGACCGCCTCTTGAAAGGACACACCACGCCCCCCCTTTCTCAAAATGTGATGCGTGCGCGCCGTCAATCGCACGGTGGCTTGCGCCTGTCAAGCTGACGATCTCATTCCGCCGGCTCGGCCGCTTGACCAATGACCCCCGTGCCGATAGCAGCGGTGTATGAGCGAGACCGACCAGCAGGAGAAGAGTGCCCGCTTGGCATTCGTCCACATCGACGACGTGCCGTGGCGCGAGGTCATCGCGCAGATGCACGGGACGAAGCGCGTCTCGGTGCACGAGAAGTTCCTCGAGTGGACGGCGCAACAGATGGTGGTGCTCGGGCGCTACGACCCGGGCGTCACCGTCGAGCGGCACGGCCACAAGAGCAACCATCTCGTCTACGTGCTGGAAGGCGAGCTGCTGGTCGGCGACCGCGCTTGTCCCGCCGGTACGCTCATCGTCCTCGAGCTCGGGGCGAGGTTCGGCCCGCTCATCGCCGGCAATGCGGGCGCGCTGCTGTTCGAGGTCTGGATGGGCGACCCGGGTCCAGTCCCCGCCGACAAGGAAGGGTACTACGCGCTGTTACGCGCGCGTGGCATCGAGCGCCTGCCGCCGCCGAAAATTGAGCGCCCCGCGAGTGCGCCTCCGCGAAGCAATGAAGGCGGTAAACAATATGGTTGAGCGGGGCATGGTGCGACAGAAAAGAGTCTTAAAATAGACAGCTATTGCAGGCCATGACGCATCGATGATCTCGGCACGAGAAGCACTCCAACGCCTGCGCGACGGAAACCGTCGCTTCGTGGCCGGCATTCGGAGCAGCGACACACTGGCGAGCCAGACGCGCCGCGTCGAGTTGGCCGCCGGCCAGGAGCCGTTCGCCATCATCCTCGGATGCTCCGACTCGCGAGTGCCGGCGGAGATCGTCTTTGACCAGGGACTGGGCGACCTGTTTGTCATCCGTATCGCCGGGAACATCGTCGCGGCTTCTCAGATCGGCAGCGTCGAGTTCGCCGCGGCGCGCTACGGCACGCCGCTCGTCGTGGTGCTGGGCCACTCGCAGTGCGGGGCTGTGCTCGCTGCTCTCGAGGAGCTCATGCGGTCGACGACTACCCAGTCGCGAAATCTCCGTTCGATCGTCGACCGCGTTCGGCCATCCGTGGAAGCGCTGCTGGCGACAGAGCTCAGGCACGACCCGGTTGCCCTGGTGCGACAGGCCGTCCGCGCCAACGTCCGCGCCTCCGCCAACCAATTGCGCCATGGATCGGACGTCATCGAGCAGCTGGAGCAGCGCGACGGGCTGCTCATCGTCGGTGCCGAGTATTCCCTGGAGACCGGGCTGGTTGATTTCTTCGACGGAGTGCCGCGCGACCAATGATGCGAGAACGGTCGCCACTCCAGCTCAAGTGCTGAAGAAGCGCCGCGGGTTGTCGACCAGCATGGCAGTGATCTTCTCTTCCTTGACACCAGCCTCGCGCAACGCCGGGACGATGTTGGTGAACACGTGCGTCGGCTTCCAGTTGGGGACCACCTCGACCGGCAGCGGCAACGGCCGGCCGCGCCAGCACCAGACGGTGTCGTGCGACAGGACGATCTGGTTGTGGAAGCCGATCCCAAGTAGCCCGATCAAGGCTGCCTTGCGCAAACGATCCGGTTGCAGGATCTCCAAGCCGAAACGGTCGAACCCCAACGTGCAGCCGCGGTCGAGCATGTCGACGTGGTAGCGCAGGTCGGCGCTGCCGCACGAGTGGCCGATGATGACGTGTTTGAGATCGATGCCCTCGGACGCGAAGATGTCGAGCTGCTCGCGTCCCATCGTACCCTCGTCGGTGTGCGTGGTGATGCGCGCCCCCGTCGCCTTCGACGCCCGCGCCGCGGCGCGCAGGACCATTTCCTCGTAGGGCGATATTTTGTGCACCTGCGTCGCGACTTTGAGGATGCCGGCCTTGATCCCCGTCGAGCCGATGCCCTCGGTCAGATCCTTGATGAAGGTCTCGGTCATCTCGCTGACCGCGTCGCTGAACTGGCTGCGGAACTTGAAGTAGGGCGTGGCGCCCTGGTCTTCCTTGTACAGCCCGGTGGCGCAGATGATGTTGACCCGCGCGGCCTGCGCGACCTCGGCCATGAACTCGACGTCGCGCCCGAGATCGTTCGGGCAGGGGTCGAGGAAGGTCCGCAAGCCGAGCCCTTTCAGCTCCTGCATGCGGTCGACGCACAGCTTCAGCATTTCCTTGCGCGGAAACGCCGGCGCCGCACTATCGGTTTCCCAACCGGGCCAGCCGATCATCAGATGCTCGTGCATCAATGTCACGCCCAGCTCTTCCGGTTTGCACGTTCCAAGAACAGTATTGATCATGATCGCTCCTCCGTTACGAAGCTTAAGGCTTCAAGTGAAAAGCTGAAAGCCGGAATGAGGAGCGGAGGTCGGCCGCCCTCAGGCTTTCAGCTTTGCGCTTTCCACTTTCAGCTTCCATTCAGTGCGCTATGCGAAACGAATCGAACTCGCCCGTGTACGGCAACCATTCTTGCTCGACGTCGGTGACCAGGGCGCCGCGCGGACCGACGTGGCACCAGCCCACCAGCCGCTTGAGCTGCGCCGCATCGCCCTCGGCCACCAGCTCGACACCGCCGTGGTGCAGGTTGCGCACCCAGCCCGTGAGGCCGAGGCGCTGCGCTTCGTCGAGCGCCGAGAAGCGGAAGCCGACGCCTTGCACGCGTCCTGTGATGCGCACGACGACTCGGGCCTGGGTGTGATCCCCGTCACTCATCGAGCAGATCACGGAGCTCACGCTCGTTCAAAGTCTTCACGCCGAGCTTGCGCGCCTTGTCGAGCTTGGAGCCCGGCTCCTCGCCGACCACTACGTAGTCCGTACTCTTGCTGACGCTCGACGTGACGCGCCCGCCGTGGGCCTCGATGTCACGTGCAACGCTGTCGCGCGGCACCGTGAGCGCCCCGGTAAGTACGAACGTCTTGCCGGTCAGCTTTCCGGTGCGTCTGCGGGGTTCGACGGGGGGGTACTGCACCGCGGCCTGTAGCCGTTCGAGCACAGACCGGTTTTGCTCGAGGCTGAAGAAAGCGCGAATCTCGCGGGCGGTTTCGGGGCCGATGTCGCGCACCGCCAGCAAGGCCTCATCGTTTGCCTGCTTCAACTTCTCGATGGTGCCGAAGTGTTCCGCCAGGACTTGGGCCATTTGCTCGCCAACCTGAGGGATGCCCAGACCGTAGATGAGACGCACAAGCGTCGTGTCTTTGCTCCCGGCGATAGCGTCGATGATGTTTTGCGCCGACTTGTCTGCCATGCGCTCGAGTTTGACGAGATCTTCCTTCCTGAGGTCGTAGAGATCGGCGACGTTCTTGATGTTCTTTGTGTCGATCAGCTGCCCCACCAGCTTCTCGCCGAGCCCATCGATGTTGAGCGCGTGCTTCGAGGCGAAGTGCCGAACCGCCTCGCGCAACTGTGCCGGGCAGCTCATGCTCGTACAGCGGTATGCGACGGCACCTTCCTCACGCACCAATTTGCTTTTGCACACCGGGCAACGTTTGCGGATTTTGAACTTACCCTTGCGCTTAGCACCCTTGGTCTTCACAACGCCGACGACGTACGGAATGACATCGCCGGCGCGTTCGATGATCACCGTGTCGCCGATGCGCACGTCTTTGCGCGCGACCTCGTCCATATTGTGCAGCGATGCGCTCGACACGGTGACTCCTCCGACGAATACCGGATCGAGCTCGGCAACCGGTGTGATTGTGCCCGTGCGGCCGACGGACAGCGCGATGTTCTTGACTTTGGTGGTGGCTTGCTCGGCTTTGAATTTGTAGGCGATGGCCCAGCGCGGCGAGCGCGACACCTCGCCGAGCTGCCGTTGCAGGGCGAAGCTGTTGACCTTGGCGACGATGCCGTCGACGTCGTACGGCAGCTCGGCGCGCTGGGTAACCATGTCGCGGTGATAGTCGGCGACGGCGTCGACGCCGCGGCAGAGTTTATTCCGCGAGTTGGTCCTCAATCCCCAGGCTTGAATGGTTTTGAGGAACCCCCAGTGGGTGTCGAAGTCGCCGGCGGCGAGCTGGCCGGGCGCGTAACAGAACATGTCGAGCGGCCGCGCCGCGGTGATGCGCGAATCGAGCTGGCGCAACGAGCCGGCTGCGGCGTTACGCGGATTGGCGAACAGCGGTTCGTCACGCTTGGCGCGTGCCTCGTTGAGCTGCCGAAAGGCCGCCTTCGGCAGGATGACTTCGCCGCGCACCTCGAGCCGCCGCGGCACCGGCGGCGTGCCGCGCTCGTGCATCAGACGCAGCGGCACGCTGCCGATCGTCTTGACGTTGGCGGTCACGTTCTCACCGTTGATGCCGTCGCCGCGCGTCGAGGCGACCGTCAGCTCGCCGTCTTCGTACACCAGCTCGATGCCCAGGCCGTCGAGCTTCGGCTCGGCGACGTACTCGACCGGGTGCTCGGTTTTGAGGAAGCGCCGCACGCGTTCGTCGAACTCGCGGAGCTCGTCGGCGCTCATGGCGTTGTTGAGCGACAGCATCGGCAGCGTGTGGCGCACGGTCTCGAATTTCTCGGCCGGCGGTGCGCCGACCCGCTGCGTCGGCGAGGTCGGGCTCTGCAGCTCGGGATGCGCCTGCTCCAGCTCGACGAGCCGCCGAAGCAGCCGATCGTATTCGGCGTCGGAGACCGTCGGGGCATCGAGAACATAGTAGCGATAGTTGTGGGCGTCGATCGCCGCGCGGAGGTGCTCGATCTCGCGGGCAACGGCGGGGGCGGCGGACTCTCGGCGCGGCACGCGACCATTTATATCCAGAACCGCGGCACTGGCAATCGTTCACCGTGGCATTGCTGTTCCAGCCCCGCAGAAGTTCCTTGACTTTGTCGGCCGCTCTGTCAAAGCATGGGTTCCAGTTGCTGAAGATCGGCGTGCCCGGACAGCGGATGAAGAAGAGCCTGTGGGTAGCGGCGCTGGCCGTGTGCATCATCACCCGGACGGCGGGAACCAGCCGCGGTCAGGGGATCTGCCTGGGCGATCTCGATAACGACGGCCAGATCACCGCGGCCGACGTGACCGCCGTGGTCCCGCTCCTGTTTGACGATCAAGATGTCGATCCGGCGACGCAGCAGCGGGCCGATGCCAACGCCGACGGGGCCATCACCGCGGCGGATGTGGCGAAGATTCTTGGCGTCCTCGGGGCGCCATGCACGGTGAACCCGACGCCCACCGGCACGTTGCCGACCGCGACGCCGACCCCAACTCGTACCCCGACCGTGACGCCGACACCGCCGCTGCGACGGCCCACAGCGACGCCGACGTTCGCGTGTCCGGTGCAGACGGCGCATCTCGGGACGCCGACGAACGGGGTGCTGACCGCGACCGATTGCCTTGAGTCATTCGATAATCAGCTGCGGTACGCGGATCTCTATTCCATCGTGGGAACGCCCGGGACGGCCATCACCGTCAACGTGACGGCCACGGGCGGCGGCGGCGGGTTCATCCTGCCGCTGGTGGAGGTGATCGATCCGGCCGGCGAATTTGTCAGTATCGTCGGCGACCCACCCGTGCAGTTCGTGGTGACGACGTCGCAACCCTACCTCATCTTCGTGACCTCGGACCCGCAATCCCTGTCGCAGGTTGGGTCGTACACCATGACCTTGACCTCCAACGCGTGCCCCACGCCGGTGGCGATCAAGATCGGCAGCTCGCACACCGCAACCTTGGGCGCGCCTTCGCCCACCCCGTTTCCGGAATGCCCGGATCCGGGTCAACCGTCCACTTTGGGCGTGCCCAACCCGGCCGACCTGTATACGTTCACGGTGCTGGCGAAAGATGTGCCCCAGAATCTGTCGCTCCGAATGGTCCAGCTGAACTGTAATACTGACGATATCGACCCGTTCCTGAGCGTCATCGGCCCGGACGGATTTGAGCTGGGCAACGACGACGACAGCGGGCAGTTCGGCGGCTGTGGCAACCTCACCGACGCCGAGATGAACTTCCTGGCGATCCAGGCCGGGACCTACACGATCATCGCGAGCGGCGGCGGCGGCACCGGATCGTACGCGCTGCAGCTGACGGCGCCGACGTGCAAGCCGACGGTGCTGAACAATATTCCAAGCACCGGACCGGCCACCTGTCCGGGGCAGTCCGGGCCCGGTTGCCAGGGCATGCTCAACACAACGTTGGTGGGTGGATCGCCCACGTCTGCGTGCGCCGTGCCGTTGCCGATTCCCGGGAACGGCAACGCCGTCCCGGATGTGAGCAGTCCGGCCGATTTGTACACGTTCACCGCTGCTGCGGGTGACGTCATCAGCATCGAGATGGATTCCAACGACGACAACGACGCGGTGCTCTATCTCTTCGGGCCGGTCTCCGCCGGCAATCCGTTGGTGACGGCCGACGACAACAGTGGGCCGGTGGCGCGAACCAGCAACGCGCAGCTCGCGGCGACGTTGCCGCTGGCGGGTACGTACACGATCGTCGCCGGCAACAACAACCAACTGCTGCCGGGTGACGATCCGGTGAATTATACGCTCTTCGTGCAGAAGTGCCCGGCCCGCGGGCTCAACGCCAGCACGCTGTCCGTGGCCGACAACTTCCAAGTGTTCGACTGCTTCGGTTTTGGGGGTGTGCCGTTCCGGAGCTATGCGTTCAATGGCACCGCGGGACAGTTCGCCACCGTCACGATGAGCTCGAAGAGTGTCGACGCGTTCGTGCGCCTGTTCGCTCCGGACGGCAGCCACGTGGATAACGACAACGATCTGTTCAATCCGGCCGGCACCGATGCGCGGGTGAATCGTATCCTGCCGCAGACCGGCAAGTACTTCGTCGAGGTGTCATCGTCGCTCGGACAGGGAGCGGTCAAGGTCACCGGCGGGACGCCGGCATCCTTTGCCGCCGCCGTGCAAACATGTGCGACGACGGTGGCGACGCCGCAGATCAATGGCGCCTTCCAGACGAGCGACTGTGAGCTGACACAGAACGGACGCAGGTACGACGTCTACACGTTGCCGGCCGGGACGCCGCCGCGCGTCGCCTCGGTCCTGCCGCCGAGCAATGGGTGCGCCGTCGCGCTGCTCCCCGAAGGGCTGCAGACGCCGGAGACGGGGTGCAGCACGAGTCTGCTGGAATTCCCGGTCGTCGATGCGGGCACCTACGGGTTCATGATCGCCGAGAGCGACGCGAACACGCCCGAGCCCTACACGGCACAGCTGAGCAGCTGTCCGCTGAGCACGATCGGGTACGGGGCCATACAACCCGGGACGCTGAGCGCCGCCGACTGCGCCGCCGCCGCGGGAAATCGCGCGGACTGGTTCCTGTTCCAAGCGCCGGCCGATCTGGTGCAGTTCAATATCGCGTTTTCGGGAGCCCTGACGAGCGCATTTCCCTCCGCCAGCGTGCTGACCGACGAGGTGAGCACGATCCCGCTCACCAGCCTGTTTGCCGAGGATCCCGACGCAATGTACCCGCTGGGGAACACGTTGGCGAGCCTGCTCAAGATCACCGGCACGACGCCCGGCGCCACCGGGAGCTACACGCTCAGCATCGATCCCGCAACGTTGCGCCAGTAGCCGGGTGGCGGCCGCCGCGGGCTTTGACTTGACGTACGCGGACGGCGTGGTGTATTCGACTCGTCGCGTGTCGACGAAGGAGGATGTGTTGGGGTTGCCGAACGTTCCGCTCGCGCGGTTGAGCTGTCGATCGGTGAGCACGGCCCTGCTCTCGTTTGGGCTGGCAGTGGTGTTCGCGGGTTGCGGCGGCGGGGGCGCCACGACCGCGCCCACAACCGGCGGCGTGACCCTGCATGCGTCCTGGGAACAATCGTCGCATCCGCAGGGCGCCAGCGTACGCTTTCAGCCGCGTGCCTTCGAAGGCACGGATCAAATACCGCCGAGTGTCTCGACGATCGAGGTGCGCGTGGACGGACCGGGGCGTGTCGCCGTGCGCCGTTTCGTGGACCCGAACGCGGGATCGCGCCAGGTGCAGATCGACGGGTTGCCGGTGGGCGCGGCGACCGTTCAGGTGTTGGGCTACGATTGGCCGTTCGCCAACAGCGCACAGCTCACGGAGCTCGACTTGCCCCCGTCGTTTGCGAGTGTGCCGGTCATGGTGCTGATCGTGGCCGGGCAAACGGCCGACGCCGGCACCGTGCAGGTGCTGGCGCAACCCTTTGTGACCGGCTTCGACCCGCTGCCCGGGCAGTTCGGCGTGGCGACCGACGCGTCGGTGTCCTTCGTCATCGCAACTGCGAACGGCAGCATCGATCAGCAGAGCATCCACGTCAGCATCAACGGTGTGTCGATCACGCTATCGAGCACGGTGTTGATCGCCTGCGACGATGCCGGCGACCTTCCGTGCAGCGTGGGAGCGGCCGAGCAGTTGACCGGATTTTTCTTCTCGTACGACTCGCCGATGCCGTACCCCGCGCAGGGCGCCATTCCCGTCATCGTGAGCGCGAGCGACGCGCGCGCGCCGGCCCGCGGCTTCAGCAGCTTCGCGTACAGTTTCGGGACCGGCGCGGCGGTGGCGACGCCGACGGCCACGGTACCGCCCACGGAAACGGTGGCGCCCACCGAGACGTCGACGCAGGCACCGACGGCGACGCCGACGAATTCGCCGACGGCGATCTCCTCTTCAACCCAGGTGCCGACGTCAACCAACACACCGACCCATATCCCGACGGCGACCGCAACCAACTCGCCGGCGCCGACGAATACGGTAACGCAGGTCCCAACGGCCACAGCAACGAGCTCACCGACCGCGACCGACACGCCGACCGTAGGGCCGTCAAGCACGGCGACGCCGCAACCAACCGACACGCCGACGGCGACCCCCACTTCCACAGAGACGCCGACTGCGACGGCGACATCGACCGCGGCGCTCACGGACACGCCGACGCCGGAAGAGACCGACACCGCGACGCCGGCCGTAACCGCAATCGCAACGGAAACTCCGACGTTGCTGATCGCGGCGACCGCGACCCCGACCGCGCTGGCGACGGATACACCGACGCCAGGGGCGACCGGCACCGCGACGCCGACGGAGATCGTAACGGCAACAGTGACGCAGACTCCGACGGTGCCAACTATGGCAACCGAGATTCCGACCGCGGCGGCGACGGGCACACCGACCCCTGCCGCGACCGATACGCCGACGGCGACTTCCACCGCGACGCCGGCGCCGAGCGCGAGCGAAACGCCGACGGCCATCGGAACTGTGACCGCGACGCCGGAGGTCTCCGCGTCCGAAACGCCGACCGCGACTTCGATCGTACCGGCGACGGCAACTGCCGTATCGACGGATACCCCAACTGTGGCTCCGCCGACCACCGCCACCGCTACCGAGACACCTGCCTCGACGGCGACGGACACCGCGACGCCGCAGTTGAGCGGTACGCCAACCGTCGGCACGACGGATACACCGACGGCGGCTGCAACGGCGACACAAACATCGGCACCGACCGCAACGGAGACCGGCACCGCGACACCGCAGTCGAGCACCCCGCCAACCGCCGGCACCACGGATACAGCGACGCCGGTTGCAACCGCGACGCAGACAGCGGCACCGACTGCAACGGAGACCGGCGCCGCGCCGCCGCAGCCGAGCGTCACACCCACCGTCGGCGCGACGGATACGCCGACGCCGGCCGCAACGGCGACGCAAACATCGGCGCCAACCGCGACCGAGACGAGCACCGCGACCGCCCCGTCGAGCCCGACACCGACTGCGGTATCGACCGACACGCCCACGCCGGCGACTGCGACGCAGACGGCGTCGTCGACGGCTACGAGCACGCCGACGGCGGAATCTACGTTAACGTCCACGGCCGCGCCGACCGACACTCCAACCGCTACGCCGACCGCGAGCGTGACGCCGACGGCAACTGCAACAGACACCCCGGCACCGACGGCCACCGTGACACCGACGCCGACTCAGACGGCGGCTCCGTCCGGTCTGGCGTACATCACGAATTTCGGCGACAACACCGTGTCGGTCATCGACGTGGCGACCGGAACGGTGCAAGGAACGCCGATACCGGTGGGCAGCGGACCTCTCGGTGTGGCGGTGAGCTCCGCCGGCGAACGAGTCTATGTGACCAACACCTTCGACGATACGGTTTCGGTGATCGATACGGTCGACGGCACGACGCACCCGGTCATGGTCGGCAGCGGGCCGCGAGGGATCGCGGTGAATGCGTTGGGGACACGCGTGTATGTGGCAGACTCGTTCGGCGGCGCGGTGTCGATTATTGATACCACAGATGAGCAGGTGAGCACGGTGGTTACTGGCGGCGTGCCTTTCGGCATCATCGACAATCCCGCGGACACGCTCGTTTATGTCACCGACTCGGGCGACAACGCCGTCTTGGTGATCGATACCAGCACCCATGGCATCACGCCGGTGACGGTCGGCAACGGTCCCGTCGGTGTCGCCATGAACGGGGACGGGACGCTGCTCTACGTCGCGAACTCGGGAAGCGACAGCGTGTCCGTGATCGATACGAATTCCCTCGGCGTGAGCAGCGTGACCGTAGATGCCCTGCCGCTCGGCGTCGCCGTGAACCCGGTGAGCGGTCAGGTGTATGTGTCCAACTATGCTGGCGACAGTGTCTCGATTATAACACCACCCGGCAATCAAGTGACGCCCGTGCCGGTGGCAAACAATCCCTACGGAATCGCGGTCGATCCGACCGGCAGTCGCGTATACGTCGCGAGCGCCAACGGCAACACCGTTTCGATCATCGATACGGCGAGCAGCCAGGTGGTGGCCACGGTCGGAGTCGGCACCTCGCCCATCGCCTTTGGGGCGTTCATCGGCCCGATCCCGAGTGAAGGAGACCTGTGAAGGCGACGCGCTCCAGTGATCGCACGGGGGATGAGCGCGTGCGGTGGGCCGGCAACAGGGCTCTGTGCGCGGTGTGCGTCGTGGCGTTCAGTGCGTTGCTCTTGCGGGGCACGGGGGCGCAGGCGAACGTGCGCTCGCAGGCGCTGTATGCACGCGGCTTGGTCGCGTTCGACACGGGGCAGTGGCAGCAGGCCTATCGGTTATTCGATCAGGCGGTGCAAGCGGATGCCGGTGATGCGCTGGCGCTGTATTACCGCGGCCTCACGCAGGCGCGTCGCGGCCAGCGGCCCGCGGCAATTCAAGATCTGGAAGCGGCCCTGAGGCTCAATCCAACGCTGTCGCATGCGGCCCTCGATTTGGGAATTGCATACTTCGATGCCGCACAATATCCGCAGGCCAAGATCTGGCTGGAGCGCGCCCACCAGCAGGGCGCCGAGCGCTTTACGGCGGCCTTCTTCCTCGGGCTGACGTTGTACCGGCTGGGTGACGATAGCGGCGCGCAGACCTATCTCAACGAGGCGAAGGCCGATCCGGAGCTGCGGCCGTCGGCGCAGTACTACGCGGGTCTCTCGTTGCTACGGCAGGGGAAGAGCGCGGCGGGGCGTGCGGAGTTGGCGCAGGTCGCACGTGAACAGCCGCAGTCCGACGTGGGGACGGCGGCACAACCGTATGCCGGTGCCGAAGCGCGCCAGCCGCCGTCGGCAACGCCGGTGCAACTCAAGAAACCGTGGTCGCTGTACGGCGCGCTGGGCTTCCAATACGACAGCAACGTTGTCATTGCGCCGTCCGATTCCGACGTCAAAGCGGCGGAAGGGATCAGCCGGCAGGCGGATGGGAGCGCCGTACTGCAGGCCGGCGGCAGCTACACGCTGCTCGACAGCAACATCGGCTCGTTGCGCGCCGAATACGACTTCTACCAGAGCGTGCACTTTCGCCTCACGGGATTCGATCTGCAGGGCCACCGCGTGCGGCTGGATGCGGCGTCGCAGCCCGGCTTGATCAGCTACGGCGTGTCGGGGACCTACGATTTCTACGCGCTCGACTATCAGTCGTTCTTCCAAGAGGCGTTGGGAACACCGTGGATCGCGGTTGCCGAAGGAGGCGCCGCCGCCACGCAGCTCTACTATACGGTGCGCGGTCGCGACTTCTTCCGCCAGCCGTACGATCCGTCGCGGGATGCGGTCGACAACGCCGTGGGCCTCCGACAGTATCTGGCGTTGGGCAGCGCCGATCGCGTGCTGTCGTTCGGGTATCAGTTCGATGCCGAGCAAACGCTCACGCACGGTCCCGATGGTGGACCGATCGTGTGTATGCCCATGCAGCCACCCACCAGCGGCTGCGGCGGGCGCGACTTCGACTACAAGGGCAACCAGTTCGACGTGGGAGTGAGCCTGCCCATCCTCGATGTAGTGCGCGCTCAGCTCGCGTACTTGTTTCGCCTCGAAGATTACCAGTTTCCCAACAGCCGGTTGGACTTCGGCCCGCGCCGGCACGACAACGAGCATCAGTTCGTCGTCGCTCTGACGCACGACCTGACGCCACACGTTGCCCTCGGGCTCGATTACTTCGGGGTGATCAACAACTCGAACGTGCCGGACTTCGATTACGACCGCAACGTCGTGTCGGTCAATGCGCGGGTGACCTTCTGAGGCGTGCCATGAACCGATCAACCATCAAGAACGTGTTGTGGATGTTGATGGCGGTGCTCTTGGCCGCGGCGCGGGCGCATGGTCAATCGGAGATCGGGACGGTGGCGGCGGTTGTGGGGACGCTGCAAATCCAACGCGGTGGTGCGTGGCAAGACAGCCACGTCGGCATGCCGGTATTCATCGGCGACCGGTTGCGCACGGGTGCCAACGATCGCACCAAGATCGTCTTGCGTGACGATTCGGTGCTCGACGTCGCAGCCGACAGCGAAGTGGTGCTCGACAAGCAGATCTTCGATCCGTCGGCGCATCAGTTCCACTCCCTCCTGCGTCTGGTCAAAGGAAAGGTCCGCGCCTGGGTGAGTGACTACTATCATGAACCGCACGCCCGCTACGAGGTGGAGACCCCCACCGCGGTCGCCGGTGTACGCGGCACCGAGTTCGTTGCGCTCTACGACGCCGCCGGGGAGTTTACCGACATCATCGGCGTGGCGGACCAGGTCGAGGTGACCGGTAAGTTGGCGGTGATGGGCAGCGGCGTGGCGGTCGGGCCGCAATTCTTCACGCACGTCGACAAAGGACGCTTCCCCACCGCGCCGCAGCGGCTCGACGAGGCGCGCTTCCGGCAGTACATCGACGGGCTCGACATCGTCGGCACGGGACGGCGGGACGGCTTGAGCGTGCAGCATCCGGTGGTGGCCGGCCATCTGGTGACGCCGCAAGACGTCCCCGGAACCGTGAGCCCGTCCGCCGCGGCCGCAGCCGCCGGCGGCTTGACAGTCGGTGCCCCGAGCCCGTCGCTCGCCGAGCAATTGTCTCCGGACATTTACACGAATACGCAGCCGTTGCTGGACTTCGAGCGGACGCCGCCCGGTCACGTGCCGAAGGCGCCAACCGGCGGCGTGAGAGTCGGCTTTTGACATGACGTGACGTCCGTGTGCAGGGGCGGTTTTGGCATACGGATTCTCGCTGTTTGCCCCAGGGGCCTTGCGGCCTGCGGCTTTTTGTGCAATGAAACTAACGATGAAGATCGTGCAGAACGCCATGTGGCGGGAAGGGAGGTGACACGATGCGGTTTGGACGAAAGACACAGGTTGCCGCAGGTTTTGTCGGCCTAATGCTGCTGGCTGGCGTTACAGCCGGCTGTCAACCGAAGGCAGCGGCTGACGATGGGATGGCTGCCCGGGTAGAGGCTGCCGCGAGCAAAGCGGAAGCTGCAGCCAACAAGGCCGAGGCGGCGTCGCGCAACGCTTCGGATGCGGCTATGCGCGCTGAGGCCGCAGCCCAGAAGGCTGAGGCTATGTTTAAGAAACACATGAACAAGTAACGTATTGGGGTATTGCAAATGGGCAAAAGGGGCGATCCATGCGGTCGCCTTTTTTGCTTCCCCAATCGGCCTACGGAAACACCACGAGCGTCTTCAGGGCGCTCCGCTCCTGCGCGGTGACGCGGTAGGCCTCGCCGGCGGCGGCGAGCGGAAAACGATGCGTCACGACGTGGCGTGCCGCCACGACGCCTTCTGCGATGTAGCGTAACGCCGCGCGCGTCTCGACGGGTCCGCATGAGTAGCTCGGAACGAGGCGGATCTCGCGAAAGTACAGGTCGTTTGCCGATAGCTGCAGCCGGGCATCGGGCGGGGTTCCCATGAACTGCACCACGGTGCCGCCGTGGGCCACGCACGCCAGTCCGAGCTCCAGCGCCGCAATCGTCGCCGGCCCGGCGATGACGATCTCGGCGCCGTCACCGGCGGTCGCTTCCACCACGCGCGTCGCTACATCTTCCCGAGAGGCGTCGATGACGATGTCGGCGCCCAGACGGCGGGCATGCTCGCAGCGGGCGGCGACGAGATCCGCCCCAATCACCAGCCGGGCGCCCAGATGTTTGGCCAGCACCACATGCAGCTGGCCCATGACGCCCAGGCCGATGATCAAGATCGACGCGTCGGCAACCCGCCCGGCGCGGGTCAGCGACTTGACCACGCATGCGGTCGGCTCGACCAGGGCGCCGTCCTCATCGCTCACCGTCTCCGGCAGGATCAGCGTATCACCGAACAGATTGGTTTCGGGAACCAGAAAGAACTCGGCCATGCCGCCGGGAACAATCTTGCTGGCGCGCCACGTCGGGCACTGCACGAACTCGCCGCGCCGGCACGCCGCGCAGGCCAAGCACGGCGCGTGGTGGTGCACGAACACCCGCGCGCCGGGCCGCACGTGCGTGACGCCGGCACCGACCTCGACGATCTCCCCGGCCGGCTCATGTCCGAAGACCAGCGGCGCCTTCTTTCGAATGTACCACGGAACGACGTCGCCGGAGCAAATGCCGCAGGCGCGCGTGCGCACCAGCGCCTCGCGCGGGCCGGGACGCGGCATCGGCTCCTCCTCGATGCGTATGTCGAGGTAGTCGTAGAGGCGCGCGACTTTCATCGCCTCACGGAACGACCGCGAACTTGATCCCGTCTCCGCGCTGGTGCTCCGCCAAAGCGTGCGACAGATCCCTCAGCGGATAGACGCCGCTGATGAGCGCTTGCCCGTCGAAGCCGGCGCTGGTCAACATCTCGAACGCCCGGCGCACGGCGCGCGGCGTGAAATGAAACGGGCTGACGATGCGCAGCTGCTCGTAGTGGAAACGCTGGCTGTCGATGCGCACCTGCGTGCCCGGCGGGCAACCGCCGAAGAGCACGACCTGTCCGCCACGCCGCGCCAACGAGGGCGCCGCCTCCCACACCTCGACCTGGCCCGTACACTCGATCACGACGTCGGCGCCGCGGCCACTCGTATAGTCGAGAACGTGCGCGCGGCCGGCGGACAGATCTCCGCAGAAGACCGCATCGGCACCCAATCGCGAGGCGTGCGCGGCGCGGCTGGGACGCCGCCCCAACACCAGGATGCGCTGCAATCCCATGGCGCGCAGCACCAGCAAATGCAGAAGACTGATGGCGCCGGCACCGACCAAGACCACGGAATCGTCCGGCCGCAGCGCAATCGATTCGAGGCCGTGCATCACGCACGACAGCGGCTCCAGCAGGGCAGCGACGTCGAACGGCAGCGCCGCTGGCTTGCGGTACACGTTCACATTGACGATACGCGCCGGCAGCTTGAGGTACTCGGCATACGCGCCGAGCACCATGGTCTCCATCACGGTCTCGCACAGATTCTCCTGCTGCCGCACGCAGTAATAGCACGTCCCGCACGGCGCCGTCGGCACCGCCATGATCGCATCGCCGGCGCGGAAGCCCTGCACGTGAGCGCCGACGTCGGCCACCTCGCCGGCGAACTCATGACCGAACGGCGTCGGCATCGGAAACTTCGGATGCCCGCGCAGGAACGCTTTGACGTCGGTCCCGCAGGTCAGTGCGGCGCGCACGCGCACGACGATTTCGCCGGGGCCCGCGACCGGACGCGGAAGATCGCAGAACGAAATTTCACCCGGCCGCAACAACACGTGGACCTGCATGGCCGCGCCGCCCGGCGGCCGCGTCGAAACCACAGACGCTTGTTGTGGCATGTGATATCCGTATCTGTGGGCTTGGTGGTTGTCAACGAAGCGGACCGTCGGGTCCGACAGCGCGATGACTTCGGGCGTCGTGCACGCTATAGACTGCAGCCGATGGCTCAGACTCCATCGGTTGCAGCGCGGCATCCGGAAGTTGCGACACTGGTGCGCGCCGCGGCGGCCGGCCAGCCGAAGCCGGTCTACCTGCTCGCGGGCGAGCCGTTTGAGACGGCGGCCGCGACGCATGCGCTCCTCGATGTGCTTGTGCCCGCGGCGCGGCGCGCCTTCAACCTCGAGACCTACGACGGTCGCACCACGCCGATCACCACGGTGCTGGACAGCCTCCGAACCCCGGGGTTTTTCGCTGGGACGAAGGTCATCTGGGTGCGTGAGAGCACGTTGTTTCTCTCCGGCGAAAAGCGCTCCGAGGTGACGGCCGCGCTCTTTGCCGCCTGGAGCGACGGTCGCGAGCAGGAAGCGGCGGAGAAGTTGCTGACGCTGGCCGCATTGGCGGGCTGGTCGCAGGAGCAATTTCGCGAGACGCGCTGGTCGGCGCTGTCCAAGACGCGCCTCCGTGAGATCTTTGGAGACGACGTCGACGCGGAGCAGCTGGCGCAGCTCGATGCGGTGCAAGCCGCCTGCGTCGCGCGCGATCTCGCGGTGAGCGCCTATCGCGACGACGGCGGCGCGGTGCTGGAGTTCCTGGCCGGCGGCCTGCCGCCGCAGACGGTGCTGCTGTTCACCGCTGCGGCGGTCGATGCGCGCAAGCGCCTCTTCAAGCGGCTGCAGGAGATCGGTGCCGTACTGTCGCTGGCTCCGGCACGCGAGCGCAGCGGCGCGCTGAGCCGCGAGACGGTTGACGGCCTGGTGCTCCACGTGACGCGGAGCTTCGGCAAACGGCTCGCGCCGGCGGCACAGGAGCTGATTCTTCGACGCGCCGGCACCGATATGGCCATGCTGGCGAACGAGCTCGAAAAGCTGTGTCTGTACGCCGGTGACAGACCGTCCATATCCGAGGACGACGTTCGGCTGGTCTTTCACGACATGGCGGAGTCGTGGATATTCGACTTCACCGGTGCTCTGGCGGGGCGCCAGCTGGCACGCGCCTTGCCCTTATTGCGCGGACTCATCGAGCAAGGGGAGCCGCCGTTGCGCTTACTCGCCATGATCGCCCGTGAGGTGCGGATGCTGTTGCTCGCGCGCGAATGCCTCGACGACGCGCTGCGGGGCAAGTGGCGTACCGACCTGCCGTTCAACGCCTTCCAGAGCCGCGTCTTGCCGCACCTCGATGCCGAGACACGCCAGGCCTTCGGCAACGTGCATCCGTTCGTCCTCTATCGCCGCTTGCAGGACGCGGCGCGGGTGAACGCCGGCCGGCTGCGTGACGCGTTGATCCGACTGTCCGATCTCGACGTGCGTCTCAAGTCGTCGCGCAGCGATCCGGCGCTGCTGCTCGAGCTGTTCGTGATGGATTGGTGCGGCGCCAAGGCGCGCGAGGCGCAGCGCTGATGCAGAATGTCGGTAGCTTCGCGGAAACGCGCCGCCTGCGGAGCGGCGACCTGATCGCCTATCTGATGGGGCTGTTGTTGCTGCTGCCGGTGGCGGTGCTGAGCTTCGTCCGCGATCGCTGCATCCAGTGGGCGGCGGCGCTGGCGTATTACACGCTCATCGGCCTCGTGCCGCTGCTGGTGGCGCTGTTCTCCTTCATCAAGGCGGTGGGGCTGCACCGCGGCTTGACGCCCTTCATCGTCGAGACCATCGGCGCCGGCTCACCCGAGGTCGCCGGACAGATCGTGCGTTTCATCGATCATACCAACGTGGGCGCCGCCGGAATCCTGAGCACGCTCGGTGCGGTCTTGGCGGTCTTTGCGATCCTGGGAAACGCCGAGCTGTGCCTCAACACGCTGTGGGGCGGCATTCCCGGGCGCGCGCTCGCGGGCAAGGTGCGCGCGTTCACGGGCGTGGCGCTAGCGACGCCCCTGATGCTGCTGTTGGCCGTCGCCGGCACTACGTTCCTGCGACGCGACACGGCGGCATATCTCTTCTTCGAGCAGCTCTATCTCGGCAAGCTCGTGCTCTATGCCCTGCGCCTGATTCCCTACGTGCTGCTGTGGGTGAGCTTCACGATGCTCTACACGGTGCTACCGAACCGGCCGGTGCGCACGCGCTCGGCGGTCATCGGGGCCGTTGTCGCGAGCTTCTTTTGGCAGCTCGCGCAGTGGGGCTACGTATCCTTCGTGATCAAGCTGGTACGCTATAGCCACGTATATGGCGCGTTGTGGCAGCTGCCGATCTTGCTCGCGTGGGTGTATGTCGCGTGGTCGATCATCCTTTTCGGCGCCGAGGTATGCCGGGCGCACCACCAGGAAGTCGACGCCCGCCTCACGCTGCGCCGCGCCGGACGACAAAGACCGGACACGGCGCGTGCCGGATGATTTTTTCGGCAACGCTGCCCATGACCAGATGATTGAGCCCGGTGCGTCCGTGCGTCGCGGTGACGATGAGGTCGACCATCCGCTGGCGCGTAATGGCCATCAGCTGCTCGTACGGATCGCCGATGTCCACGAGCAGCTCGCTCCGCGGATAGCCGTCGAGCCGGGCCCGCTGCACGTCCTGCAACCGGTGCAATGCGTGCTGCCGGACCTGATCGAAGCTGAGCTCGTACCCTTCGGGGTGAAACTCTTCGCCCACCGGATTGTGCAGGATGTGTGCGAGTAACAAAGTCCCCTCGGAGATCCTTGCGAAACGCAATCCGTATTCCAGGGCGCGATACGACTCTTCTGAGAAATCCGTGGCACACAGGATCGTTTTGAAGTCACGCGGCATCGTTGTTCTCCTCTTCGACTACGCCACGACACCATCGGCGCGCAACGTCGCGACGGCGGCGGCTGTCAACCCCAGCACGCGCTGCAACACCGCGTCCGTATGTTCCCCCAGCAACGGACCGGGGGCGCTGATCCCGCCGGGCGTGTCCGACAGCTTGAACGGCACGCCGTCGAGCTCGACGGTCTCACCTTCCGGCGTCGCGACGCGGGCCCAGTACGCACGCGCTTGCAGCTGCGGATCGCGACGGCAGAGATCCCCGGCGTTGGCGACGCGTCCGGCCGCGATGCCGGCGCTCTGCAGGCGCGTCATGACCTCCTCGGCCGTGCGCGACCTCGTCCAAGATTCGACATGCTCGTCCAGGGCCGACTGATTGGCGAGCCGTGCCGCGAGTGTCGCGAAGCGCGCATCGCGGGTCCACGGCGGATCGCCGAGGGCGTGGCGGAAGCATCGCCAATCATCTTCATGGAACACGGCGATGGCGCACCAGCGATCACGCGCCGGCCCGTCGCTTGGCAGATCTGCACAGCGGTACACACCGTGCGGCGCACTTGGCCCCTCCTGCGACCAATTGTCAAGTCCCGCGGACGGCGTCTCGACACCCTGGCGCGTCAGGATCTCGAGCAGGAGGGGGCCGAGCAGCGTGGTGACGCTCTCGAATTGCGAGAGGTCGACGTGCTGGCCTTCGCCGGTGCGCCGCCGATGCCACAGTGCCATCAACACGGCTAGCGCGCCCGTGTAGCCGGCGGCCATATCCGAGTACGAGAAACCCCAGCCGGCGGGCTCACGGCCCGTATGCCGCATGAGCAGCGTGTATCCCGATAGTGCCTGCAGCGTCGGGCCGTAGCTGACATAGTTCCGGTGCGGCCCGGTCTGGCCAAACCCGGACATGCTGACGGAAATGATGTCCGCTTTCAGGCGCCGCAGATTCTCGTAGTCCAGCCCCCAGTTCCTCATTACCCGGGCGCTGAAGTTGTCGATCACCACGTCGGCGGTCGCGATGAGACCCTTGACGAGCTCTACGCCGCGTGCAGTAGTCATGTTGATGACAATGCTCTGCTTGCCGCGGTTCAGGTTTCCCGTCAGCCCGCCGCGCCGCGATCCGAAGTCGAGCGCGTCGCGGCGCTCGATCTTGATGACCTCGGTGCCGTGATCGGCCAGGATGCGGGTGGCGACCGGACCGGCGACGACCCAGGTGAAGTCGATGATGCGCACGCCGTGGAGGCAACGAGCCGTCCTGAGCGCTGCGTCCTGCGTGGTGAGTTGCCGTGCATCCTGGGCGCGCCGGGTTTCCAATTCTTTGAACACCTCGTCGTTATGCTCTCCCACCAGCGGTGGCCGGCGGCGAATGCGCCACGGAGTGCGACTAAAGACGTAGGGCGCGCCGGGGTAGGTGATCGTCTCGCTCAGCTCGTGGTGACCGACGCGGACGAAAAAACCGCGTGCGACTAATTGCGGCTGCTGCGGCAGCGTTTCCGGAGGCAACACGGCGGCGTACGGCAGGCGCCGCAGCTGCGCGCCTTCGACCAGGTCGGCCACGCCGTAGTCCTTCGCCCATTCGTCCAGCACGTCGAAGAGGTGCACGCACTGATCGCGCCGGTAGGTGACGTCTTCCCATGCCGGCGCCGCGAGGTCCTGCGCCTTGCCGTCGGCCTTCACCCACTCGAGCAGCGAGGTCCAATCGCCCAGCGTGCAGTGCATGGCATAGCCATCTTTGCAGCGTCCGACGCGGAAGTAGCGCGTCCAGTGCAGGCTTCCCTGCCGTAGGGCGATCCGCCCGTCTTGATGGAAGAAGCCGCTGGCGTGCTCGAGCGCGGCGGCGACGCATTCCTGGATGCTCACGTCGATCCACTGGCCGCGCCCGCTGCGCGCCCGGGCCAGCAGGGCCAGCAGCGTGCCGATCGCCGCGTACGCGGATGCGGTGTGATAGGCCTGCAAGCCGAGCCCTTGCAGTGGAGGCTCGTCCGGGAAGCCGTTGACGAACACCATTCCCCCGATTGCCTGCGCGATCAGGTCCGAGCCGCGGAAATCGCGGTACGGCCCGGTCTGCCCGAACGGCGTGATCGACACCAGCGTCAGTCCCGCGTTGCGCGCCGACAGCGTGGTGTAGCCCATCCCGCGCGCGCCGAGTTGGCCGGGTGCGCCGGTCTCGATGACGACGTCCGCGGTCGTCGCAAGACGCAGGAAGCGTTCCCGGTCGCGCGCCGAGTCGAGGTCGAGAGTGACGCTGCGCTTGTTCGTATTGTAGTGCCAAAAGAATAACGAGCGATCCCGATCCGGTACGTGGCGGTGGAACGGTCCGATGTCACGCATCGCCGCGCCGCCGGGTGGCTCGACCTTGATGACGTCGGCGCCCATGTCGGCGAGCAGCTTGCTGCAATACGTGCCGGCTTGGTCAGCCAGGTCGAGCACGCGCACGCCGTCAAGCGCGCTCGGAGATTCCGTCATGCGCCGCCGGGATAGAGGAGGGCCGCCGGGATGTCAATCGGCGCCGACCCGCTTGGAGTGGACGCAACAATTGGGTAGGAAGGCTCGCATGCCGCGGTTGACGATCGGCGATATCTCTCTGCACTACGAACGGGAAGGGCAGGGGACCGACTTGGTCCTCATCCACGGCCTGGGCGGTGACGTGCACAGCTGGGATGCGGAGGCGCCCGTGCTCGCGCGCTGCCATCGAGTGCTGCGCGTCGATATGCGCGGCTGCGGCGCGTCGGACAAGCCGCCGGGACCGTACGCGCCCGGTCTGTTCGCGCGCGATCTGTGCAGTCTTTTCGATGGGCTCGGCATTGCGGTTGCGCACGTGCTCGGCATTTCGATGGGCGGAGTCATCGCGCAGCGGTTCGCGCTCGACTACCCGTCACGAGTGCGGTCGCTCATCCTGGTGAGCACCTCGAGCGAGGTCGGCGCGAAATCGGTGGCGGCGTGGCAACGGCTCGCGGATCTCATCGAGCGCGACGGCTTCGATGCGCGGAGTGCCGACGCCTCACGTGCCGTGTCGCCGTCGTTCGCGGCGCAGCATCCCGACATCGTCGCTGAGCTGGGTCGCCGGAACGCGGCCAATGACCCGCGTGCCTATGCGGCAACGGCGCGCGCGGTGAGCGATTACGACTGGACGGCTGAGCTGCCCGGGCTGACCGCGCCGACGCTCATCTTGCAGGGGCTCGACGATCAGCTCACGCCGCCGGGCGGTTCGGTGAAGATGAGCCGCGCGCTACCGCGGTCACGGCTGCTGCTGATCGCCGCCGCCGGGCACAACCTGCCGCTGGAGCAGCCTGCACTGTTCCACAACAGCGTCCTGGCCTTCACCGCAGGCGTCGACTTCGCGACGCCTGGCTGAGGCTCGCTATGGCGTGGGCTTGAACGTGTCGAGGTAGGCGATCAGCGCATCGATCTGCGCGGCCGTCAGCGACGCCTTGAACGCGATCATGCCCGTGCCGGGCTTGCCGTTTGCGATGACGTCCTTCATCGCCTGCGGCGTGAGGCGTTTCCAGACGTCGGCACTGGTCAAGTTCGTGGGCGGCGGGCGCAGCGCTGCGCCCGCCGGACCGTCGCCCTTGCCGGCCACGCCGTGACAAAAGGCGCAGCGGCCGTCGTATAAGGTCTTGCCCGGATTGGCGTCTTCGGCGTACGCGACGCCCGCCAGCGATAGGGAGATCCAGCCGGCGAGGCAGAGTGATGTGCACAAGATGCTGCCCACTACCGCTTTCCTTATCAACGTTGACCGAGCCGTCAAGCACGACGGCATTTTGACTCGCCGACAGACTTCCACTAGGGAGGCAGCAAAGCGGTTGCCGCGGGGCTCATCGCCGCCGGTGCGTCGGGCCTGTGCGTCGTGTGGGCGCTGGGCCGGTGCATGGAGCGCGCGGCGGCGCCGGAGGTCCGGGCTGCCGAGCCGGTGTCGGCGGTGTGATTAGCCAACAGGGAGTGTGTTGATGAATCGACGGAAAGCGATTGAGCTGAGCCCGCAAGAGCAAGACGAGTTTCTCCGTGACGCCAAGACCATCGTGCTTTCGAGCATCGACCGCCGTGGATACCCGCATTCGATTGCCATGTGGTACACGGTCGATGCCGGGTGCATTTGGATGACGACCTATGCCAAGTCGCAGAAGGTGGCGAACATCCAACGCAATCCCAAGGTGTCGCTCCTCGCCGAGTCCGGGTCCACCTACGACACGTTGAAGGGGGTGCTGATCCGCGGCCGCGCCGAACTGATTCACGACGTCGACGCCTGCGTCCACCTGTTGGCGCGCATCCATGGAAAGATGATGGGCGCCATGCCGACCGGCATCGAAGAGGCGTTGAAGATGCAGGCGCGCAAGCGGGTCATCGTCAAAGTGACGCCGGAGCGCGTCAGCAGCTGGGACCACAGCAAGCTCGACGGCGTGTACTAGCCAGCGAGCGGCAAGGCGCGATCCGGACCTTGCCGGTTGCTTGGCGGTCAGGCCGGCTTGCCGCTCGGTGGTTGCCTATTGTTTGAACGACACGTGAAGCGCTGGTCGGCTGGCTTGCACGCGCGGCAGCGCCCGCGCGCCGGCGGCGGCCACGCAGGCCTGGTCACAGGGTACCTTGCCGTACAGGAAGGCGCTGCAATAGGCGACCGTTCCTGGATCGGACTCAATGATTTCGACGGTGAATTTTTGATCGGGATGATGCGGGCAGCGCCGGCGATGCGCGACGCGTCGCGGATAGTTCGTGTGGTCGCGCATTGAGTAGAGCAGGGCAAAGCACAGGAAAAGCATGAGCACCACGAACCCGCCGGCCAACATTCCAGGATCAAGGAAACCGAAAAGTCGTTCCATCATTCGCCCTCCTATCCCGCGCTCAGTGTGGAAAGCACTTCACATGCCAGGCGAATCTCAGCCGTATTGCTGAACTACTGTTAGCTGCGATCCGTTGCGAGACTCCCAGAATTGGCAAAGGTATTTGGTATCGCGACGAGGCTGGTTGCAAATCGGCCGGAGGTGGCGCATAGAAATTTGTCCACGAGCGATGCCAGATGCGGCGCGAGCGCACCTTCTACTTCAAACAACCTCAGAGCGCGATGTGCCGGCTGGCGATGGTGGTTGTTCTGCTGTGCTGCGTGTGCGGGCGGGGGCTGGCCGCCGACAGCGTGCCGGGTGATGCGGACTGTGACGGAATGCGCAGCCCGAGTGATCTGGCGGCTGTTGTCACGGCGATCTTCAACGGCAGCACATGCGGAGGCGCGGATGCCAACGGCGACGGCCGGTTCACGGCTGCAGACCTGCCGGCCGAGGTGGTCCTGTTGGCGATCAAGGTGAGCCCGAGCCCCACGGCAACAGGGACAGGAACGGCGTTGCCAAGTGTGTCGCCGTCGCCGACATTCAGCCGTTCGCCGACCTCGATCGTGACGCGCACGCCGACGCCGGCAACACCACCGACCCGCACCGCGACCGCGACGCGCACTCTTACCGCAACGCCAAGCGCAACGTTCACCTCGACGCCGAGCGCGACACGGACCTCGACGCGGACGCCGACGTTCACACGGACTCCAACGGCTTCCGTCACCCCGACAGCCACGAGAACGGGGACCATAACCCCAACGAGCCGAACGCCGGTCTCCACGTCCACGCAGACACCGACGTGGACCGCCTCAGCCACGGCCACGCTGTCTCCGACCGGGACCGACACCCCCTTGCCGACGGCGACGCGGACCAAGTCGCCCACGGCTTCGGCAACGCCCAGCGCCACTGCGACCGATACGCGAACCCCGACGGCGACCGTCACCCCGTCGCTCACCAGGACCGCCACCTCGACATCGACGCCGTCGCGCACGCCGCAGCCGACGGCGACGCTGACGCCGACGCCGACTGCGACGGTTACTCAAACGCCGACGCGTACACGAACGGCGACCCTGACGGCGACACCGACATCGACGCGAACATCGACCCGGACCCCCACCGTCTCGCCGACACAGAGCGCCACGCCGTCGCCGAGTCGCACTCCGACGCTGACCGCGACCCGAACCAATACCCCGACAGCGACGAACACGCGCACGGTGACGCCGGCCGCGACCACTACGTCGACGCCGGTGCCGACCCACACTCCCAGCTTCACCCCGACGCGGACAGCCACGCGGACGCCGAGCTCGACCCCGACACGGACGGCGACGCCTTCAAGCACGGCAACCCAGACGGCCACGCCGACGCGCACACCCACCCGGACGCCCACCGACTCGCCGACGCCAACGGTCTCGCCGACGTGTACACCGACGCCGACCACGACGCCGACGCGTTCCCCAACGCCGACCGCGACACCGACCTCTAGCACCACGCCGACGCGCACGCCGACACGTACACCGACCGCATCGTTCACGGCGACGGCGACGGCGACGAGCACGGTGACGCCGACACGTTCGGCCACGCGGACGGTGACGCCGACGCCGCCGCCTCCGGCGACGCGCACGCCGACGCCGACCCCCACCGCCTCGCTGACCGGTAACGGACCAAAGGTGGTTTTCTTCGGTGTGATCGACAACGCAGACGGCTGCGTGTTCTGCTGCGATCAGAGCTGTACGCGGACGCCTACGCCGACGCCCCAATTTGATGCGCAAGGACGGCGGATCTACGACGAAAAGACCGGTCAGTTCCTGATCGTGGTGGAAGCTGGCTCGGCGGCCAGCGGCGCCACGCCTGGCATCCAACTGGGGCCGGTACCTCCCAGCAATCGCCCCGATCTCCAAATCGAGAGCACCCAAAGTATGGGTGTCGATCCAATCAATACACAGTGCGCGAGTGGGCCCGCCTCGTCGGGCGGCGGCGGCATTCTCGGGATCAATCCGCCCAACTTCGGGCCAGACATGGGGTCCGTACCGACGCTCACCAATGCGCTCAACAACTTTGCCTGCCGCTTCCAGGCCTTCTCACCGTCTCAACCCTGCACGTTTGTCGATGCCTCCGGCATCGGACGTACGGTGAATCCCAGTGCAGTTATCCAGTTCTGTGATGCGGTGACGGGCACTGCGGCCTTCCAGCCGGGCCCTTCGCTTGTGACCGTGCAGTTGCGCGACATCAACGGCAATATCGGGCCGACCGCGCAGATCATCGTCCGCGTCGCCACGCCGACTCCGACACGCACGCCGACGCGTTGACTCACGGGCGCGCGTTGCCGCCGCGAGAGCATTTTCTGTATTGCAAAGTGGATTGCATACAGGCATGAGAGACAGCTTGAGGCGTTGCAATGTTCCGTCACCGTTCACTGGCCAGGCCCGCCCGCTCCGTCAATTGCTGGATTGTCACGTTGGCCGCCTGTGCCTCCCTGGCAGCCGCAAGCGCACGCGCGGAAGCATTGCCGGGCGACGCCGACTGCAACGAGCAGCTCGATGCCGCCGACCTGACGGCGGTGGTGGCGGCGATCTTTACCCCAAGCAGCTGCGCGGGGACGGACGCCAACGGCGATGGGCGCGTGACGGCGGCCGATCTGTCGGCGGAGATCACGTTGCTGGCGGCGCCGCTGCGTACGCCGACCGTCACTCCGGTGGGTGCGTCGCCGACGAGCACGGCGACCATTGCGGTCACTCCATTTCCGACACCGCCGCCTACGCGGAGCGGGACGCCTCCGCCGTCGACGCATACGCCGACCGCCACCGCCACCAGCACGGTGACACTCTCCGCGACGCGCACGCCTTCGTTGACGGTGACGGCGACGTTTTCTGCGACGATAACCTTCACGCCGGCACGGACGTTCACGGCGTCGCCGCTGGCGACGCCCGGCACATCAACACCCACGCCCACGGTGACACGCACGTCGGTTCCGAGCGCAACGCCGACCGCCACCGTGACGGTGACGATCACGCCGACCGCCTCACCAACACGCCCTGCGACTTCCACGTCGACGCCGACCCGGTCGCCGACGGTCACCGCAACCGCCAGTATGACCGAGACCGTGCCTCCGACGGCGACAGCGACGCGCACCGAGACGGCGACAGCGACGCCGAGCGGCACACGCACTGCATCGGTGACGGTCACGCCGACTTTCAGTGCCACGTCGACACCGAGTCATACCGCGACGCAGTCGCCGAGTGCGACGGCGACGTTGACGGCGACCCGCACACCGTCGTCCACGGCGAGTGCGACCGTAACGCCGACCGCGACGCTTACCCGCACGGCGACGCGGACGCCGAGTGCGACGGCGACGTTGACGGCGACGCGCACACCGTCGTTCACGGCCAGTGCGACGGCGACGCCGACCGCGACGCTCATCCCGACGGCGACGTGGACGCCCACCGAGACGGCGACGTTGAGCGCGACGCCGACGCCGACGGTCACTCGGACAGCGACCCGCACCGCAACGGCAACACCGACGCCAACGCCGACGCACTCGCCGACTGCCACCTCGATCCCGCTTACGTTGCCACCAGGCACGTCGTCTCCGACGCAGACCGTGACCGGGACAGCCACGTTGACACGTACCGCAACTGCTACGCTCACGGCGACGCGCACCCCGACCCTCACTCCGACGCAGACGGCGACGGGGACGGCCACACCGAGCCCGACGCCCACGCCCTCCGCCACGCCGACGCGATCATCAACCGCTACCGCGAGCGGCACGGCGACGCTGACGGCGACGCCGACACGGAGCTTCACCGCGACCACCTCGGCGACGCGCACGCCGACGGCGACCGCCACCACGACGCCGAGCGGAACATCGAC
>Ga0209415_10001382_pt1 | contig 46471 bp, 42 predicted proteins | sample PeaSoiSIISIP2007_FD_187696 | JGI IMG/M metagenome (GOLD analysis project Ga0209415, IMG submission 187696) | Peat soil microbial communities from Weissenstadt, Germany - SII-SIP-2007 (SPAdes) (version 2) | ecosystem: Environmental > Terrestrial > Soil > Wetlands > Peat | place: Germany... | reverse complement strand
AGTGGCTCGCATGGGCAAACCCGCGACGGGACTGCAGGCCCGCGCGCTCGATCGCAGCAAAGCTCTGGCGGATCACGATCTATGGATTGCTGGGACGCTTCCCGAAATTCCCAACATGAGCATTCCAATGTTGGATACTCTGCGCGGACTGGCGCTGGGGATCAGTTTGCAGAGCGATTTGCGCATTGAGGTGGCCCTGGATATGGAGACCGCCAAGACGGCCGAGGACCTGGTCAGCTTGGTACGCCTGTCACAAAAACAGCAGCCGGGTCTCGGTGCGGCGCTGCAGAGCGAAGTGGACGGATCCACCGCGCGCTTCCGGTTTGAGATGCCAGGGGATCAGCTGATCCAGGCCTTCAAGCAGGGGATGGATCAAGGCGGTGGTGCACAGTCTCCTCTGGCCGGCCTCTTAGGTCAATCCCTGCCCACGTTCAAATCCACGACGCCAGCGCCTGCTGCGCAACCCAAACCAAAGCAGGGCACCATCAAGATTTACGGCCTGGATGAGGGCACTCGCGAGATTCAGACCCAGCCGAGGCAGTGAGAAAACGGTATGCTGAGAACGCATGAACCCACAACCCGCGCCTGCGAAAATCCATCTATCCAACACGCCCGACTACCGGGAGGCCTACGCCAATAGCGTCCAGGTGCGAGTAAGCCTGTGGGATTTCTTCCTGCTCTTCGGCACCATCAATCAGAACACGCCGGATAGCGTAACCATCCATAATCACCAGGGCATCTTCCTGAGTCCGCAGCAGGCCAAGGCGCTGGCGAACGTTCTCAACCAGAACGTCAGCCAGTACGAAGCCACCTTCGGCGAAATCCGCCTGGAGCCTAAGCCGCCCGCCTCTTCCGTTCAGTAGGCTGGCGTGTGGTTTCCCGTCGCGCGTCCCATCTGATCTTTCTTTTCGCGTTCGCGGCACTGCTGCTCGCCATGCACTGGCCGCTCCTGACGCTGCCCTTCCATTGGGACGAACTGGGGCAATTCGTTCCGGCAGCGCTCGATCTCTATCGCGATGGTGCCTGGGTCCCGCACTCGGCGCTCCCCAACGTTCATCCGCCTGGCGTGATGCTGCTGCTGGCCGTCGTCTGGAAGATATTCGGCTTTTCGATCCCATTGACGCGATTGACCATGCTGATGGTCGCTGCCGTGGGTGTGTATCTTTCGTTCCTCTTGGCGATTCGGCTGTCGCGTAAGTCGCCCGACGCACCCGCCATCGCGGCGGTAGCGTTCCTGATCGTCGCGCCTCTTTTCTACACGCAGTCCATGATGGTGCTGCTCGACATGCCCGCCATGACGCTGACGGTTCTGTCGCTCCTGCTGTTTCTCGACGAACGTTATGCCGCTTGCGCCCTGGCGACCACGACGCTGGTTCTGGTCAAGGAAACCGGCATCAGCACTCCCCTGGTTTTCGCGGCTTGGCTGTTGTTTCGCGAAAAACGCGTTCGCGAGGCGCTCTATTTCCTTGCGCCCGCCGCAGCCCTGGGCCTGTGGCTGGTGGAGTTGCACCATGTCACCGGCCACTGGCTGGGTAGCGACGAGTTCGCCCGATTCAATGTGAGCCAGTCGCTCGGATTTAGCCACATCGTGTATGCCATCGGCCGCCGCATCTACATGCTCTTCTTTAGCGATGGCCATTTTCTCGGGGCCGCGGCCCTGATTGCCGGATGGCGCCTCCTGCGCGGCAAGGAATGGACCATCGCGGGTCTGGTGGTGGTCGCGCAGACTGCCGTGGTGACGCTGCTCGGCGGCGCGGTGCTCGATCGCTACATGCTGCCGGTTTTGCCGATTCTTTATATTGCGTTCGCAGTGGCCGCCTCAGCCTGGTCGCGGCCGGTGCGTTTGTGCGTGCAGGGCGCCATGGTGACGCTCTTCATCGTGGGATGGTTCTGGAACCCGCCAGTCCCGTTCCCTTACGAGAATAATCTCGCCATGGTTGATTTCGTCCGCCTGCAACAGCAAGCGGCCGAGTATCTGGAGGATCATGCGGAGGGTCAGCGCATCGCCACTGCATGGCCGCTCAGCGAAGCCCTGGTCAATCCCGAGTTCGGATACGTCCGCCGGCCTCTGAACTTGAAGGTACGCACGGGTGGAGTTCGCATGTCCAATCTGGCCCAGTTGAATCCCAAGGATTTTGACGTGCTGGTGATGTTCTCGGCGGAGTGGTCGGGGAGAGGATGGCTGCTGGACATTCATCCGGTCCGTTCGCTGGTGCACTCATTCCTGGATCCCAATATCAACGCGACTGCTGACGAAATTCGCGCCACGCTCGGATTCGTTCCCGTGCTGCGTTGGACCCGTGGCGGGCAGTGGATCGAGATTTATGTGCCCGAGTCGCGCTGAAAAAGAGGCTACTCTGTCCCCTCCAGGAAACTCCTGACTGCGCCTGCCAGCGTGGGAGTGGACAGAGCTGCCTGTCCCCTTTTTCTTTCCAGGTTGAAAAACCTGCCCCACAACGGGCTATTCCAGTGCCTCCCGCACTTTCTCGAGCAGCGCCCCGAGCGTGAACGGTTTCGCCAAAAAGCGCCCGCCAGCTGGGACCTTTTCTTCTCCCGTAAACCCGGAAATGAACAGCGTCTTCAGACCAGGCGTGGCCTGCTGCATCCGCCGCGCGAGCTCGGGCCCGTGGATTCCGGGCAGCATCACGTCGGTAATCAGGAGATCGATCGATTGCCCTTGGGAGACAGTCAGAGCCTCCTCCGCGCTCCCAGCCTCCAGCACGCGGTAACGCTCGCGTGCCAGGATTTTTCGGATCAGCTCGCGAATCCCGGTTTCGTCCTCCACCACCAGAATTGTGGCGGCCTCCGCTGTGCGTGGCTTCGTCGGCGCAGCCGGACGTACAACCGGCCCGCCTTCAGGCTCGACAAGCGGCAAATAGATTGAGAACGCCGAGCCCTGGCCGGGCTCGCCAGCGAAGGCGATGTCGCCTCCCCACTCATGAACGATGCTGTAGGCGCGCGCCAGAGCCAAAGCCGCGGCCGCCGACGCCGGATCGCCGGTCTTGCTGAGTACTGGATCGAACACACCCGCCGCCTGCTCCGCGTCCAGTCCATGCCCGTCGTCGCGAACGGTGATGCGAGCGTATTTGCCGGCGTCCAAGGCGGTGGGCGATAAGCGCTCTGCTACGGTCGCGACGTCCCACGCGATGGTGATCCGCGTCCGTTCCCGGGGCGTGCTTTTTCGCGCTCCAGCGACCACCGCAGAGAGCACCTCGGCGAGCTGACCTGGATCCGCCATGGCGACCAAAGGCTCGGGGTTCACCTTCAGATCCACCGTAACCCGCTCTCCAGCGGCAGATATCAGTTTCGACCGCAGATTGACGAGCACGTCTCCCACATTTATTCGCGATGCTGGTTTGCCCTGCCGCCGGGCGAACTCGGTCAGTTGGGCGGCAATGCCGCCGATGCGCCGCGCCGCGCCTAGAATCTCGCCTGCCTCCTGGCGCAGGGGATCGCTGGGCTTCAGCGCCTGCATCAACTCCTCGGCATACCCGGTCACGATCATCAGAGGGTTGTTCAGATCGTGCGCCAGCCGCCCGGCGAACCCATACAGCGCCTCGAAGCGTCCGGCGGAGAGCAGTTGCCGTTCGAGTTGCTTGCGCCCGGTGATGTTGGTGATCACGCCGGTGACTGTGCCATCGGTGACTCGGATAGTCTCCCGGCACCACACCGATCCCGATGCAGTTCGGTATTCGGAGCTGGCCTCACCTCCCGCACTCAATACGCGACGATACAGCGCCATGGTCGCCGCGCGGTCATCGGCATGGATGCGTTCTTCGAAAAACTCCGGGTGGCTGAGCCAGTGCGACGCAGGATACCCGAGCATCGCTTCCGCGTTGCCTTCGACCGACCGGAACTCGAGCGTGGTCGCGTCGGCTTGCCAGACGATCGCGGGCAGATCGCTGGGAACTCCTGCGCCCGGAAACGCCGAGACTTGTTGCGGGGGTTCCAGAACAAGTAGCGTTTCGGTCTCGTCCTCGTCGTGCCAGGCGCGCAGTGGAATCTCGGTGAATCCCCGGTCCGGCACCCTTGTTCCGAAGCGCTTCCGGAAGGCCCGGTTCGTCCACAGGAGGGAGCGGTCTTTTGAAACTACGGCCAGAGGTATGGGCAGCGCGGCCGCGATCTCCCGGTAGTAGCCGAGCTGGGCCTCGAGCAAGGCCAGCAGGCGTGCGACCTCCTTGGCAGACCATGGGCCGATCTCCGCGCGCTCGTTCACATCTTAGTTTGGGAATTTAACTTGGAAAGGTACAGTATACAGGCGACTGTCCGGTCATAGTACCGGTGTCCGGAGCATTGGGCCGAAAGGGCCGCGAGTGCTAGTACAATCTCACGCCGCGGTTTCCGGGCTCCCGGAACATGTGCACGGTATCGATGAACCGCACTTGCCGCGAGGCGTAGGTCATGGCCAGCGTGTGGGTCCGGCAGCCGTCGCCGAAGAACCGCACGCCGTGCAGCAGCGCCCCATCGGTGACGCCGCATGCGGCGAAGATGATCTGATCGCCGGGGGCCAGGTCGCGAGCCGTGTAGACGCGCTTGGGATCGCGGATCCCCATGCGTTCCACGCGCTCTTCGAGTTCCTTGGTGTTGATCTCCAGACGGGCCACCATTTCGCCCGAAAGGCAGCGCAGGGCGGCAGCCGTCAGGACGCCCTCCGGAGCGCCGCCCGTGCCCATGACAGCGTGGACGCCGGCGCCGCGCACGGCCGCGGCAATACCAGCGGAAAGATCGCCGTCCGGAATCAGGCGAATTCGCGCGCCGGCCGACCGGATCTGCGAAATCAGCTCCTCGTGGCGCGGACGGTCGAGCACCATGATCACCAGGTCCTTGACTTGCCGGTCCAGGCAATGCGCGATGGCCTTCAGGTTGTACTTTACCGGGGCGTCGATATCCAGTGCATCGCGGCACGCCGGACCGGCGATGATCTTCTGCATGTAGCAATCGGGCGCATGCAGCAGCCCTCCCGGCTCAGCGGCAGCCAGGACGCACATCGAATTGGGCGTGCCCTGGGCGCACAGATTGGTGCCTTCGAGCGGGTCCACCGCGATATCCACGCGGGGATACTCGATGCCGTCGGGAGCCTTCGCCCCCACCGGCTCGCCGATATACAGCATGGGAGCCTTATCGCGCTCGCCCTCGCCGATGACGATGTTGCCCGCCATGTGGATGGCCTCGAAGGCGTTCCGCATGGCATGCACGGCGGCCTGGTCGGCGGCCTTGGCGTCGCCCTGGCCCATGGTGCGGGTGGAAGCGATGGCCGCCGCCTCAACCACGTGGACAAAATCGCCCAGCAGATCTCGTTCAATGCTGACCGGCGTGGCGGCGAAGGTCGGAGCGCTCATAGAGTGGCGGTGCCCATCTTACCAGAGTATCGGCTTTGCTAAGCGGGATGTTTAACTCAAGACCGCTCCATTACTGTCGCGGTTCTGCAGCACCCTGATTCCGAGCCGCGAGAGTCATCGAGCGGTTCAGTGGTCGGGACTGGGAATCTGAGCCACACTTCCGCCCATCCCGGCGTAGGTGTCGCGCACGCGGATTACTTTCGACCCCACAAATGTCACGAAGGTCACCCGCCCGGGGGGCTCGCCGAATTGCCAGGTTTCCTGCTCGACGTCATCCTTGGTCTCGCGGGTCTTGCGCAGGGGCCGGCCCAGGGCCAGGATGACGGCGTCCTGATCCATGCCCTCGATGGCTTTCTTCTCCTTGATGGCCTGCTGGGTCTCCGGCGGCAGCGTGTCGATATAGTTCACCGCGGCGCTGTGCGTCTCGAAATCCAGCACCGGGGCGAGCAATTTCTTCAGTTGGGCTGACGTGATGTCGCCGATGGAATCCTTGAATTTGACGACGATCGCGGTGCCGGTGTGGGGCTGATTATTCTTCGGATTGGTCTGTTGGGGCGTCATGCCGCCCACACTGACCTGCACCCTGTCCCGCCACGAACCTTTTGTCTTAAGGCCGTTGTCCAACTGGATGGTGATGGCGTCATCGTCCACATCGACCTTGGTGACTTGCACCTTATCGCCGGCGCGGGCGGCGGGACCATCCTTGCGGATCGCGTCCTCCCATTTTTTCTTGTCCCAGGTTCCGTTCTCTTCGAAAGGCAAGGCTTTGCGGGAGTTGGGTAGCATGACCTTCGCGGTGGCGTATTCCGAGGAGAGTCCGCGTACCAGTTCCACACGCTGGTCCTGGCTGAGTTTCTTGGTGTCGCCGTGCAGGATGCCCGCCGCCAGGAAAGCCACTAAGAGTCGCGGAGATCTTCGGAAAACGGCCATCTCAATTACTTCGATTGCGGGATCAGCCTGCGCAGAACAAGAAACAGCGCCACCACGATTGCGGTAGTGAGCAAACTGCCTTCCACACCATAGCCTCCGCCGCTCCAGAGCACGCCCACGTGCCACTCCAGGGTGTACCCGGTCACCCCCATTGTAAACCCGCTCAGGTTGCTTCCGAGCAGAGGAAGAGCCACATTCCAGCCGAAATGCAGCCCAATCGGGAGCCACAGCGCTCCAGTACGCCACACCGCGTACCCGAACAAGATTCCCCACGCCACCGTATTGACGATTCCCAGGGCGCCGGCGCCAGGATTCCCTGCATGCATCAGTCCGAAAATTATGCTGGTAGGCAGGATGGTCGCAAACGGGCCTACCGCCCGGACCAACAACTGGAAGGCATATCCGTGGAATAGCAGCTCTTCCCCCATGGCTCCGAAGAAAAGTGCCAGACCGCCAAAGGCAAACGACGCCCACGGATGTTCAACCCCCGGCGCGCGGCCGAATCTCGCCATGCGCAGCGCCATCGGCACCGCCACAACGCACACCGCCGCGATCACGCCCGCCGCCGTTCCCGTCAGGAATTCACGCCCTGACGACGGACTTCCGCCCAGCCCGACATCCGCTAGCCTTCCGCGTTCATAAATCCGGACCACCACCGCATTCGCCACCGCCGCCGCCGCGAACGCGGAAAGTGTCGAAGTCACCACGATGCCGCCCAGCGGCAGCAGTATCGCCGGAAAGAGCAGCAGGCCCATCCAGGCCAGCAGGATGTACAGTCCGACCCGTAGGATCAGTCCTTGCTTGTCAGGCAGAGCTACATCGTTCACCTGCTTCGGCTCCCTGCGGCCAGGGTAATCCTCAGTGCCCACAACAGCACTATCGAAGCCAGCAGAGCGATTCCCGCGCCCCGCAATGCCACGGTAGGAAGCCAGCCCGAACGGAGGTAGAACGCTGCCAGCAAGCCCAGGAACACCAACCGGACCCCCGCTTTGGCCGCGCGCGGCGAAACTCTCAGAGAGAGGCACACCGCAGCCGTGCTGACGGCTATAGAGAGCGTCAAGCCGAACGCCGCGCATTCCGCGAGCGACTGCAAATCCGGCCCAACTACGATTCGCCCGCCGCGCGATACATAGACGGTGGCTATCCCTAGCGCCAACATCACACCCGCGACCAACTCGCCGTACAACACGGAAACTGCGACGCGCGCCAGAGCATTCCGGGTCGTGGGGACGTTCTCAAACTCCGAGGCCGCCGCGGGTGCTGCGAATACTACCCCCAGGCAGGTATATGCCCCGAGTATCACAGCGTCCAGAAAATCCCTACCCTTTTGCCAAGGCAGGAAGACCCCAAATACCCCGATCACAAGCAGGTAGACCGGCAGGGCGCGAATCCAGTCTGCGCCTTGGAACCCGAGCCGCGCGCGCAGATTCGATGCCTCTTTGGCCAGTTCTGACTTCATTTGCCAAATCCCGTCCAGACATGGTACCAATCGACAAGAACACTAGGGAGTCGCCCTTAAGTCGTGTTAGGGCGATTTTTGGGGCCGGGACGCTAATCGACCGCCCACGGCTGTCCGATAGCAACAGTAGACTATGTTGGATCGCCGAGTTGAGCCCCGGATGCTGTGTGCGGATCTGGTGGATATTCAGTGGAAGGACCCGAACGGGCGCACACGGCGGGGCGTTGCCAATCTGGAGGACATTTCCCTTTCCGGCGCCTGTTTGCAGGTAGACCGGCCGGTCCCGCTCGGCACCGCGCTCCATATCAGCTATCCGAATGGCGAATTAACCGGAAAAGTAAAATACTGTGTTTTCCGCGAAATTGGGTATTTTCTGGGAATCGAATTCAATGATGGCTGCCGCTGGTCTCAGCGCAGCTTCCGTCCGCAACATCTTCTGGACCCGCGCCGCCTGGTGACGCGCAGCGTGAATCGGATCAAGGCCGAGAACGATACTCCTCCACCCTCTATTCACTGACCTGAGGGATTCCCCACCAGTCACGTGTTCCGCAGCCTCGGTACTGGTACCCAGGGTTCGTTTCTTCGCGCAATCCGGCGCGGTATGCTGTAACTGAGCTGACATGGCCACCCTCGCCGACAAATTAACTGAGCAGGCTCCGGTAAAGGCTCGCACGATTTCCTGGTCTGCCGTCGCCTGGTTTGGCATTTTGTTGATCGCCGTTTACTATCCGATCCTGAGCAAGCTGGTCAGACAGTGGACAACGGATGACGATGTAAGTCACGGATTTTTTGTTCCGCTGGTCGCGGGGTACATCGCGTGGCAAAGACGGGAAAAGCTCCTCAGCATAGAGTGGAAACCGGCATGGTGGGGCATCGCTCTTCTGGTCTGGGCAGGCTTGCAGGCCTATCTGGGAATGCTGGGCGCGGAATTATTTCTCCAGCGCTCGGCTTTTTTGCTTTCGCTTGTGGCGATGCTGCTGATCCTGGGCGGAACCGGGCTGGTCCGGGAGTTGTCGTTCCCACTGCTCCTGTTGCCGTTCATGATTCCGCTTCCGAGCGTGCTCTATAACCAGATCACTTTTCCCCTTCAGTTATTCGCCAGCGCAGTCGCGGAACGGTCCCTGGAAATCCTGAATATTCCCGTGTTGCGGGATGGCAATATTCTGGAACTTGCGAGTCAAAAGCTCTCGGTAGCCGAGGCTTGCAGCGGCATTCGCAGTCTGCTGTCGCTCTCGTTCCTTTCCCTGGTCTACGCGTATTTCTTCGATCGTAAGATCTGGATGCGCTGGGTGCTCCTGATCGCCACCATTCCCATCGCGATCGTTGCGAATTCGGCTCGCGTGACGCTCACCGGAGTGTTCAGCGAAATCGATCCATCGCTGGCGGAGGGATTCTTTCACGAGGCGGAGGGATGGGTCATCTTCGTGGTGGCGCTGGTTATTTTGGTGGTCGTGCACCAGGTGCTGAACTTCGTGTACCGCCGGCTGCGCCCAGAATCCAGCATCCCGTCGGAGCCGAACGAGCCGAAGGAGCAAGGTCTTGCTTAAATTCCTGAATTCCCGAGCCGCCCGCATCGTCACCGTCCTCCTGCTGGTCCAGGCCGCTCTGCTTTACAGCGCCATCCGTCCAGAATTTGTCCCCGATAGCCGCCCGCTGGAAACCATGCCCGCCACGCTGGGATCCTGGCAGCTGGCTCAAACTGGCGTCATCGAGCAGGAAGTCCTGGATATTCTCAAGGCAGATGATATTCTGAACCGGACATACTGCCTGGCGGCGACCCCGGGTTGCGTGACCACCGGACAAGGCGTCGCCGCGAACCTGTTCGTGGCGGCTTTTCGCTCGCAGCGCACCGGCAAGGCGCCACATTCCCCCAAGAACTGCCTGCCGGGTTCCGGTTTTGTGCCCCTTTCTTCAGGAGAACTCGCGATCGACGTCGGTCTTGCCGCCCCTATTTTGGTCAATCGCTACGTGGTCGCTTCCGGGAGTCAGAAAGACCTGGTTTTGTATTGGTACCAGTCCCGCGACCGCGTGGTGGCCAATGAATATAGGGCCAAGTTCTGGGTGATGGTGGACGCCATTCGCCTGAATCGCACCGATACGGCGCTGGTGCGGGTGATCGTTCCAGTGGTGAATCGGGACGAAGCGAAAGCCGAAGCGGCGGCTACCGACTTCGTGAAATCGTTCTATTCCACGTTACTCACTTACCTGCCCAGCTAGCCGCACAGAGGCGGGCGGCCGCCTCATTGTATCGAAGAAACTGCCGCCCGCCTTCGTTGTGCGGCTGTTACTTAGAAGCTCAGGTCGAAACATCGGCGAGCCAAAAATCGAAAAGATAGATGCAGCCGATTCCGACACCGTAAGCGAGCAGATCCAGGAAGCTGAACTCCGTCCCCATCAGGCGCGCACAGATCCGCACCATCAAATGCTCGCTGGCCAGCATGCGGGCTGGGATCATCGTGAGTTGAAATAACTCGATCGCGGTCATGACAACCATGGCGTAGACGGCCAGCGCTGCAGTCTTCCAGAACATCCGCAAGATCGCGTAGACCATCGCCGCATACAAAGCGTCACCCAGGTACTTGTCGAGAATCACAAAACCTGTATGAAACACCCGCGAAAGCGTGCCCACAAGGATGATCCCAAGCAGGCAGAGGATCCATGCTGCGCGCGACTTCGATCTGGGGGCCATTTCTCAATTGGCGGAGCGCAAAGGGCGCGGCGCGCACCGCCTACGAATCCAAGTATTCTCGCGCCGCGATCCGTTTTGCGCGGAGTAACTATTGCTGGGCGGGGGCGCCGCTGCGGGCCATGGCGGCCTGCGCGCGTTTCTTCTGACGTTCGAACCGCAGCAGTTCCCGGCGGCGACGCAGCTTGACTCCTTCGTCCACTTTCCGCCAGAACTTGCCGAAGTAAGCGGCCGCGGAAACGAACCCGAAGATCACCACGGCCCACATCGCGAGTTGCCCATACTCCGCCAGTTGCGGCCAGCGGATGCCCCCGATCACCAGTGCAATCGCGGCCACCTGCGTCACCATCTTGGTTTTTCCCAGATCGCTGGCGTGAATGGTATAGCCAGAGGATGCCGCGATGGACCGCAGACCGGTCACCGCGAATTCACGGCCGATGATCAGAATCACCATCCATGCCGGCACCAGCCGGATCTCTACCAGCGATATCAGCGCGGCCGAGATCAGCAGCTTGTCGGCAATCGGATCGAGCAGCGTGCCGACCGTGGTCACCTGTTTCCAGCGGCGCGCCAGATAGCCATCTATGAGATCCGTGGCCGCTGCCGTCAGGAAAATGCCCAGCGCGAATAGTTCCCGCGATACCGGGACCAGTTGCAGCCAAGCTACGCCTGAACCGTCGGCAAGCAACGCGCCTACCAGCAGCGGCACGAAAAAGATCCGCAGCAACGTCAATAAGTTCGGCAGATTCATCCCTTGGTAACGATAATACCCTCTAGCGCGAGGCCAGCGCATATCTCCTCAGCCTGCGACGGAGGGACGCCGGTGCGATGGCGTCCACGTAACAATACTGCTCATCGTAGCGCGTCGCGAGGACGCGGGCATGCTCGTGCAACAGATGCAACGGCCCGCCCTCGCCCACTGGAAAGCGGAAGGTACACTCGGCCAGTGGATCCACTGCCAGCGTCTGGTCGATTTTTTGGAGCAGCTCTTCGAATCCTTGACCGGTGGCAGCCGAAATCGCCGCCGCTCCCGCCGGCTGATGCTCCGGATCGCCCAGAATTCTGCGCGCCAGCGCCGCTGTGTCCGGTTGCCCTTGAATAAGTTCCATGGGAACCAGGTCGATCTTGTTGAGCACCAGAATCTGCGGCGTCTCTCCCGCGCCAATTTCGTTCAGCGTAGCTAGAACATGGGCCGTCTGCTCCTCAGCCGACGCAGAGCTCGCGTCCACCACATGCAGCAGCAGCTCGGACTCGACCACTTCTTCGAGCGTGGCGCGGAACGCGCGGATCAGCGTGGTCGGCAGATTGCGAATGAATCCGACCGTATCGCTCACCAGCACGTGTCTCTTTGAAGGTAGAACGATATGCCGGACGGTCGGATCCAAGGTCGCGAACATTTTGGCGTCGGCCAGCACGCCGGCCCCGGTCAGGCGGTTAAACAGGGTCGATTTGCCGGCGTTGGTGTAGCCCACCAGCGCCAGGGTCGCCAGTGGAACCGCCTGTCTCTGTTGCCGCTGGGTGGTGCGTCCGCCACGCACGCGTTCCAGGCCACGCTCGATGGCCTGGATGCGTTGGTGAATCCGCCGCCGGTCGGTTTCAAGTTTGGTTTCGCCCGGTCCGCGCGTCCCGATTCCACCGCCCAGCCGGGACATCGCCGCGCCGTGGCCGGTCAGGCGGGGCAGCAGATAATTCAACTGCGCCAGCTCGACCTGCAACTGACCTTCGCGAGTTCGCGCCCGGCGCGCGAAGATATCCAGAATGAGCTGGGTCCGGTCGAGGACCTTCACGTCCAGCGCTTTCTCTAAATTGCGCTGCTGCGTGGGAGTGAGCTCCTGGTCGAAGATCACCACTGACGCATCGTGGAAGTGGACCTCGGTCTTGAGCTGGTCGACCTTGCCCGAGCCAATCAGAGTGGCCGCATTCGCGCGCTGTAGCGTTTGGATGGAGCGATCGGCCACGGTCGCGCCCGCGGTCGCGGCCAGCACCGCCAATTCTTCGAGGGATTCTTCCGCGCTGATCAAGGCGGCGCCGGAACGGGCGTCTCTTGAACGGGCTTGGCGCCCGCTCAATTTCAGACCTACCAGTAGCGCGATTTCCGTGGACAAATGCCTTAGGTGCCTGGCTCGACCGGAGGTCCGGGAGCGGCGTGCGAGCCGGCCGCGGCACTGGAATGCGCTCCGGTATGGAACGGCCGCGAAACTACGACCGTAGAGATCGCGTGCTTAAAAATGAGTTGCTCCTGGTTGTTGGTTTCGAGCACCACCGAGTACTTATCGAAGCTCTTGATTTTGCCGGAGAGTTTCACGCCGCTCATCAGATAGATGGTGAGGAAGGTCTTGTCTTTGCGCGCGTTGTTTAGAAATGATTCTTGTATGTTTTGCGCCTGTTTTTCCATTGGGAGCTGCTCCTTGTATCCCAAAAGGCCTCTACAGAGCCACGCTCAAGTCCTCCGGCGCGAGCGAAGGTGCTTCGGTCCGTTTCCATCATAACGCGGAATCGCGAGCCGCGCCCTCTTGCGGCTGAATCTGCACCAGCTCGCCGCGCGCCTGCGAAAGCAGGGTTCTGGGCAGTTTCCGGCTATAGATCAGACGCTCCACCACGGGCATGGCACGGCGGACCCACTTCCCGTGGACCAGCAGGCTGGCCGCCACCAGCAGCGGATGCGGAAGAGGCGTGGAGCAGCGCGCGCACATGTCGATCTCGGCGGCGCGGCCCTGGGCGTGCGTGCGGCGCAGCCTTCGCATTTCGTCCGAATTGAAAATTTCCTCGAGCGGTTGCTCTCTCAAATCACCCACGGGTTCGCCGTCGAGCGCATAACTCTGGCAGCACGGAAACACCCGGCCGTCGTGTTTGACGTACATCGCTCCGCGCCACAGGTAGTGGCAGCGCTGTTTGATGGTGGTCGCGCGCGACAATCTGTCGGGCTGCACCAGATTGGTTTCGTCTTCCTTGATCCGAACCTGGTCCACGCCCTCGATCTGGCTCCAGAAGCGCCGGAATTCGTCCGCTTCATGCGCGTTGCCCGGCATGCGCACCATCTGCACCACGATCTGCAACTTCGCGCCACGGGCATGTTTCATGCGGCAGAAGCGGACAAAGTTGTCGCGGACTTTCTCGAAGCGCGCGCCCTTGCGATAGTGCTCAAAGGTTTCTTTCGATGCGCCGTCGAAGCTCAGAGTGATGTGCTGGAGATTCGAATCGAGCAGCCGCTGGGCCAGGGCTTCATCCAGAAACGTCCCATTGGTCGACAGGAGCGTGGCGACGCCGTGGCGCTCGCAGAATTCGATGCGCTCGAAGATCTTCTTGTCCATGAAGGGCTCGCCCAGGCCGATCAGCATCATGTGCTCGCCGGTGCGGGCCGCGCCCTCCACCAGACGCTCGAAGATCTGGTCGGTCATATCTTCCTTGGGCTGCTTGTGGGTCTCCCGCGGGCACATGGGGCAGTACAGGTTGCATTTGGCCGTGGTTTCAACGATGTACTCCACCGGCAGCGCGGGCACACGCTCGGCGCCTCGCAAGAAACTCCACAGGATTTTGGCGCGATTGGTCCAGCGCATGTGCGTGATAGAGTGCCGGACACTATCTTCTCACGTGGCTGACGTGACACCCCGGTACCCATCAAACACCTGTGAGCCGTGCGACTCTATATAAATTACCGGAATGAATGTCGCCATTACCGGAGCCTCAGGATTTATCGGAGGCGCCGTCGCCGAACATCTGCGGAGCTCCGGTCATATCGTCCGCGCTGTTTCCCTGCGGGGCGCGCTCGAGCCCGGCGCGCTTGCCGGTGTAAATGCTGTCGTCCATTTGGCCGGCGAACCTGTCGCACAGCGCTGGACCGGAGCCGTACGCGACAGAATCGTGCGCAGCCGCGTGGAAGGGACGAGGGCTCTGGTGGCAGCCATGCGCGGGCAGCCGCCCCAGGTGCTGATCAGCGCCTCGGCGGTGGGATATTACGGCTCGCGCGGCGACGAAATCCTGACGGAAACGGCGCCGGCCGCCGATGATTTCCTGGGCAAAGTTGCCGTGGCCTGGGAACAAGAGGCGCAAGCTGCCGAACCCTTGGGTGTTCGTGTCGCCAGGTTACGGATCGGCATGGTGCTGGGGCCGAACGGAGGCGCGCTGGCGCGGATCCTTCCTCCTTTCCGGATGGGCGTGGGCGGGCGGCTCGGCAGCGGAAAGCAGTGGATGTCGTGGATCCACATCCAGGACCTGATTGCGCTGATCACCTTCCTGATGAAGGAATCCACGGTGCGCGGAGTGTTTAATGCCACCTCGCCTTTTCCGGTGACCAATCGCGAATTCACCCAGGCTTTAGCCGATGCCGTGCATCGCCCGGCGATCTTACCGGTCCCCGCGTTCGCGTTGAGATGGATTTTCGGCCAAATGTCCGAGGTGCTCTTGGCCAGTCAGCGAGTATTTCCCGACGCCGCGCAGCGGGCGGGCTTCATCTTCCAGCATCCGGACATCTTCGCGGCACTGGCTCAGCTCACGCGCGCAGCGTGATAGAGTCTACTCATGTTCGGGGTCAGGAATATCGCTGCCCTTTTCGTCACCTGTAGCGCGGCACTGGCGCAAGACGCTCCGCGGCTGCCTCTGGAACAAGTCCCGCTGAACTCCGTCGGAACGGTTTCATCGGTCGCGATTGACAGGAGCGGGGTCATCTACGTCCTGCAGCGCGGCGATAAGACCGATCCAGTGATCGCCGTCGATAAAGCAGGCAAGACGCTGCGTTCCTGGGGCAAGGGCATGTTCACCGTGCCGCACAGCGTGCGCGTGGATGCGGACGGCAACATCTGGACGGTGGACGCCGGCAGCTCGATGATCCTTAAGTTCACGCCGGAAGGCAAGAGACTGCAAGAGATTTCGGTGGGTGAAATCGCGACTGGCGACAAGTGCGCCTTCCCGACTTTATGCGGCACCACTGATATCACGTTCGGTCCGAATGGACGCCTTTTCATCTCCGATGGCTACGGCAACGCGCGCATTCTGGAATACACCTTCGACGGCAAGCGCGTCAAGGTGTGGGGCAGCGCCGGAACTGGGCCGGGACAATTTCAAATCCCGCACGGGATCGCCTACGAAGGGAGCACTCTCTACGTAGCGGACCGGGGAAACTCACGCGTCCAGCGTTTCGATCTGGACGGACGCTATCAAGGCGAGTGGACCAATCTCGGCCGCCCGTTCGCGCTGAAGGCGACCGGCGGCGCGTTGTGGGTTTCGACGATGTTCCCGAAACCCGCCATTCTCAAAGTTGAGTTGGCAACCGGAAAGATTCTGGGTCAGATCGAAGCGCCGGGACCGCATTCGATCGACGTGAGCGAAAACGGGGAGATCGTCGCGAGCGGCTGCTGCGGCGGATCGAATCCCAACGGTTACTCGTTTTTTCGCAAGCCGCACTGACCGTGCGTCGGCAAGAGTGCCGACGCGACTAAAGTTCGCGCCACGTGGCGCACGCACTCCTGCGTGCCGTGTCGAGACTTCTCTCGACACTAATCTTTCTTGCCCGACGCGGAACGGTTAGGCTCCCACAGCACTTCCGGCACGCCCAACTCGTGATTCGCCCAGCGGCTCCAGACGAACAGCGCATCACTCAACCTGTTCAGGTACCGCACCGCGTCGGGAGGCGTTTCCTCCACGCGGGCCAGCGCCACGGTCAATCGCTCCGCCCTCCGGCAGATGGTCCGCGCGGCGTGCAGCTCGGCGTTTAGCCTGGTTCCTCCCGGCAAGACGAAACTGCGCAGCGCGGGTAGCTCCTCATTCATCGAGTCGATCTCGCGTTCCAGTTGTTCGATTTCGGCCGATGTGATCCGGGCCTGTTTAGGATGGAGATCCTTGGGCAACGTCGAAAGTTGCGAGCCAAGATTGAACAGCTCATGCTGCACCCTGCGAAGAATTTCCACCAGTCTGCCGAGCCGCAATGCGCGCGCGGTTTCCTCGCCGCAGGTGACGCAAGCCAGCCCTACGAAGGCATTCAGCTCGTCCACGGTGCCGTAGGCTTCGATCCGTACGGAATCCTTGGGGACTCTTTGCCCGCCCGCCAAAGCGGTTTCGCCCTTATCGCCACCCTTGGTGTAAATCCGGTTGAGCGCGATCCGCGGGTCGTCGAACGTTTTGTCCGGCACGCCTCCATGTTAACTCTGCGTTAGGATGGGAAATTCTGAGCCCCGTCTCGCCCTTTTCCTGGATCATTCTGTTGGCTGCCGCTATGGCTGCGGGTGTCGCCAATGCCTTGGCTGGCGGTGGGACGTTCATGATTTTTCCCGCCCTGGTGTTCGCGGGCATCGATCCGATCATGGCGAACGCGACATCCTCCGTGATCACCCTGCCGGGCGGCATCGCGTCTGCCTTGGTGTACCGGCGTCCGGTCACCGGCAAACTGTTTTGGATACTGGTGCTGATTAGCGTCGCGGGCGGCGTGGCCGGCAGCCAGCTATTGCTGCACACGCCCAGCGAACAGTTCGCCAAAATCGTCCCGTACCTGATGATCGGGGCGTCGCTGGTCTTCAGCTTTTCAAACCAGCTCCGGAGCTTCGCCAGTGCCCACACTTCGGAACGGAGCCACACCGGATTGCTATACGCCGGCACGCTGGCGATCTCCATCTACGGAGGCTACTTCGGCGCCGGAATGGGTGTGTTGATGATCGTGCTATTCCTGATCGCCGTGAACATCGGCGTGCAGCAGTCTGCCGGCCTGCGGATGTGGTGCGCCACCGGCGTGAACACGCTCGCTGTGGCCGCCTTTATCGTCAAAGGCATCGTGGTCTGGCGGGTGGCGATTCCGATGCTTATTTGCACGCTCATCGGCGGTTACTGGGGCGCCCACGCAGTGCAGCGGTTGACGGCGGAAACAGCAAGAAGGACTGTTCTCGTGTTCGCATGGACCATGAGCATCTGGCTGCTGGTGCGGTCGTGGAGGTAGTCCCGGGCAACCGCTCGATGACTCTCGCGGCTCGGAAGAGTTGACTACGGAGCCGCGACAGTGATGGAGCGGTTCAGAATTCACTCCACGATCCGTGAATCCGCAGAGAACTTCTGGTAGTCGCGATAGGTCACGTCCAGTTCCTCGCGCAGCTTCCGCAGGTAGGCCAGACGAGCGTCAGCCCGAACGCTGATGTGCGCCGGAAGCCAGACTTCGTCATTCACGCGAACCTGATCAAAGTTCAAGACGGCTCCGGACGCGAGCTTGACCAACCCGAGGCCGAACGAGATCGGATCGATGACTGCCACCTCGGCCTTCACCCACTGATAGTCGGCCTGGTCCACCCAGATCTTGCCGCGCAAATGGCCGAGAATCTCCGCTCGCTTCAATTTCGGTTTGTAGCCGGGCTTGGGTTCTGCCCTAATTACCCAAACGGGGCGGCCGCCGATTTGCTCGGTACCCTGCAGCGTCAGACTGAATGCCTCGGGGACTTCGCGCAAATAGCGGCGCTCCTCGGCGCGATCCTTGTCCTCCTTGGCTTTGTCGGATGCAGACTCGCGCTGCCGCTTGGCCGACTCCTTATCCACTTTTTCCTGTTCCTTGCGAGCTTCCTTGGCGGGCAAAGCCTTGTCATCGCGCTCCACCAGCTTTCCGTAAGGCCGACCGCCCAGGACCATGAACTCGTACGTCTGGATTTCCTTGGAGCTCAGGTTTCCGCTGCGGCCGTAGCGGCGTTCCTCGACGCGTTCCAAGAACGTGTAGTTCTTGAAGCGCTCGAAGTTAGTGGCATCGCGATCCACGGAGTGCCGGATGATATCCGTGGCGTCCTGCGCGCAAACCAAACAGGAAATGCTGAGCGCAAGGAGTGCTGCTTTCCTCACGCTTCAATTATGACGCGCGCGCGGGAATAGCCTGTGGTTTGGACGGAAGTGTAATGGTGAACTCCGCGCCCTGCGTGTCGCGTCGATTGGCGGCGCGCACGTAACCGCCGTCCTGCTTGACGATGGTCTCGACGATATGCAGGCCTAAGCCGCTCGAACCGCCGCTCGAACCGCTGGTTACGTGCGCCAGAAACAGGTGCTCCAGCATTTCCGGTGCAATGCCCGAGCCTTCGTCGCGCACCATGATTTCGATGTGTCCGCCGGCCGTGCTGGCGCGGACCTGAATGGTTCCGCCCCCGGGCATGGCGTTCATGGCGTTCAGGAACAGGTTGATCAGCACCCGCTCCCAGGCCCAATGTCCACCAAGCTCGATTCCGGGCTCCACGTCGCAAACAAAGGTGATCTCCGGTCCGCGGCCGGCGGCGATGGAATCCTCGACGAACGCGATGGCGTTGGCCAGGATCTGCTCGAAAGGGGTGCCCGTGCCGCTACCCGCCTGGAGGCCGTGGGCGATGTTCTTACCCCGCTCCACGCTGCGCAGAATCGCCGCGGAGAGCTTGACGTAGCGCGGGTCGCCCGCCAGCAGGTCGGCCGCGTCCACCAGTGTCTGGAACACGTTGTTCAGGTCATGTACCAGGCCAGAGAGCGTCAGGTCTTCGCGAGTCTTCATTTTTGGACGATCTGTCGCAGTGTAGCCCAAAACTCGGGAAAAGACACGCTCGCCGATTCCGCCCCTTCGATGGCGCACGGCCCGTCGGCTGCCAGCGCTGCCACCGCGAACGCCATGGCGATGCGATGGTCTCCGGCCGAATCGATCTCGGCGGCATGAAAACTCTGGCGGCCGGGAACGTGGAAGCCTTCCGGATTGGTCTCGATCTTCACGCCCATCTGGCGGAATCCGGCCTCGATGGTGGCGATGCGGTCGGTTTCCTTGACGCGCAGTTCGCCGGCGTCGCGCACGGTCAGGCCGTGAAGGCTGGCGGCCCCGAGCACCGCCAAAGCGGGGATCTCGTCGATCAGCGCCGCGGTCAAGGCGCCCTCGATCACGCCGCCCGCAACCGCCGAAGCCTGTACGCGGAGGTCGCCGATCAGTTCTCCTCCTACCTGATGAACTTCAAGAACCGTAATTTTCGCGCCCATCGACACCAAAAAATCGAGCAGCGCGGAGCGGGTCGGGTTCAGGCCGACGCCGTGGATCACCAGGCTCGACTCCTTGAGCAGCAGCGCGGCGACCAGGAAGAAGCAGGCCGAAGACAGATCGCCCGGCGCGACTAATTCTCGGCCCGTAAGATGTGCCCCGGCGCGCAGGTGAATCGTCCTCTTCTCGATTTCAAGCTCCGCGCCGAATTCCTTGAGCGCAATTTCCGTGTGGTCACGCGTGCGGACCGGCTCGCGGACGATCGTATCGCCCTTCGCGAACAGCCCGGCGAGCAGAACGCAGCTTTTGACCTGCGCGCTCGCCATCGGCAGGTGGTAATCGATGCCATGGAGCGGGCGTCCATGGATGGTGAGAGGCGGAAACCTCCCGTCACGGGCTTCGATCCGCGCGCCCATCTCGGTGAGAGGACCGATCACGCGCGCCATGGGGCGGCGGGAGAGCGATTCGTCGCCGCCGATGGTCGACGTAAATGCCTGCGCCGCCAGGATCCCGGACAGCATCCGGATAGTGGAGCCGGAGTTCCCCGCATCGAGCATCTCATTGGGCAGCCCGGCAGGCTCCTGGAGCGCCCCGCCTTCGATGATCACCGAACCATCCTTCCGCTCGATCTTCGCCCCTAGTGCGGCCATGCAAGCGAGCGTCGATTGGCAGTCGGCGCCCGTGGAGTAATTGGCGATGGTACTGCGGCCGGAAGCGATAGAGGCCAGCATTCCATAGCGGTGAGAAATGGACTTATCGCCGGGCAGAGTGATAATGCCTTCGATGGCTCGCGCCGGGGAGATGGTTTCGCGCATGAAGTACCAGTGTAGATGGCGGAAACCCGCCCGCGCCCGGCCGCAGGGGTCATCTTCGCTTCGGGTAACGCCTTAGTACCCGCTCCATTCTTTCCCCTAATTGTTCCGCGCTTTTCCGCCGATGGAATCAGCAGTTAAAGGATGCTCGTGTCGGCGCACACGAAAATTGAAGTCAGCACGTCACCGCTGCGGCCCGAGCCGCGGCTTCCGCGTTTCGATAGTGGGTCGCCGGACCCCGCCTACGTCCCCACCGTCTTGATCGTGGACGACATCGATCTGAATCGGCGCCTGCTGCGGGGGATTCTGAAAGCCACGCCCTACCGGGTTCTCGAAGCCAAGCGTCCTTCGGCGGCGTTCTCCGTGCTGGACATGGAAAAAGTGGACTTGATCGTAGTCGACCTGGTGCTGCCGGAGATGAGCGGGATGGAATTCTGCCAGATGGTCAAATCCGACCGCCGCACGCAGTTGACCCCGATCCTGATGGTGACCAGCATTCAGGGCATCGAAAACGAGGTGGCGGGTCTGGAATCGGGAGCCGATGACTTTCTGCTCAAGCCGCTGCGGCCGGCCTTGGTGCGCACGCGGGTGAGCACCATGCTGCGCCACAAAGCGCTGGTCGACTCGCTGGAGGAAGCCGAGAGCATTCTGTTCGCGCTGGCGCAGTCGGTGGAGCACCGCGACCGTTACACCGGGTTGCACTGCGAGCGGCTGGCCAGCTATAGCATCGCGCTGGCGAACGCACTGGGACTGCCCAAACAGGAGCAACTGGCGTTATTCCGCGGAGGCTATCTGCACGACATCGGGAAAATCGGCATCCCCGACGCGATCCTGTTCAAGCGCGGATTGCTCACCGAGGAAGAATGGGAGACGATGCGGCAGCACACCATCCGCGGGGAACAAATCTGCCGTCCGATGAAAACGCTGGCGCCCGTGCTGCCGATCATTCGCAGCCACCACGAGCGCTGGGACGGAAGCGGTTATCCGGACGGTCTGGCGGGCGAAGATATCCCGCTGCTTGCGCGGATCCTGCAAGTGGCTGACATTTATGACGCCCTCACCACCGCGCGGCCCTATAAACCGGCTTTTTCGCACGATCGCGCCATGGCGATCATGCTCGAGGAAGTGCGCCGGGGATGGCGCGATCCGGAGCTTGTGCCTTTGTTCGCGGAAGTGATCAGCCGGAACGACGAAGCCGAGCCGAACGAAGAGAGCATCCATCAGTCGCTCGAAGCGATGCGCCGCGAATTGGCGTAACAACGTTAGGGGACCAAAACCGCGGCTCCATCGATCGCGTCGTTCTTCAGCGCCAGGAGCGCTTCGTTGGCCTGCTCGAGGTGGAACACGGTGACCTTGGGCCGGAGCCCGATGTCGCGCGCCAGCTGAAGAAAATCGCGCGCGTCGGCGCGGGTCACGTTGGCGACACTGCGGATCTGCCGCTCGCCCCACAGCAGGCTGTCGTAGTCGAACTCGGGGATTCGATCCAGGTGGATGGCGTTGATCGCCACTACGCCGCCTTTGCGGAGGCTCGCGAGCGCGGCCACTACGACGTCGCCACTCGGGGCGAAGGTGATGGCGCGGTCAAGCGGGATCGGAGGGCGGTCGCGCTCGGATCCCACCCAATCGGCTCCTAGCGACTCCGCTAACTTGCGATGGGTCGCGCCGCGTGTGGACACCGAGACCTGGCAGCCCCAAGCTCGAAGCACGGGAAGCGCCAGGTGCGCCGATGCACCGAAGCCGAACAGCCCCACACGTTCGCCGCGCTGGACGCCCGCCACGCGCAGGCTGCGGAATCCGATGACGCCCGCGCATAGCAGAGGCGCGATTTCGAGATCGGAAAGGCCAGCGGGCAGGGGAATCGCGAAGTCCGAACGCACCGCCGCGAACTCGGCGTAGCCGCCGTCGACCGTGTATCCGGTGAAGGCGGGGGAATCGCACAGGTTTTCCTCGCCGCGGCGGCAGTACTCGCAGGTTCCATCGATCCCGGCCATCCATGTCACACCGAAACGAGCACCTTTGGGATGGTCCCCGCCTACCGCTTCACCGACGATCTGATGGCCCGGGATGACGTGATCGCGGAGCGGTTTCAGCTCGCCTTCGACAATGTGCAGATCGGTGCGGCACACGCCGCAGGCGCGGACGCGAAGCAGGACCTGGCCCGGCGCAGGAGTGGGAATCGGGATATCGCGGATTTCGAGCGGGCGGGAAGCGATCCCTGCGGGACTCTTTAAAACCGCAGCTTTCATGCCTTTCTTTTAAGCTCGGTCATGACGCTGGAGACCAGCTCCTTGGCATCGGTGATGCATTTGTCGATCAACTGAACGTCCATGGCAGGCTTACCCGGCTGCCGCGCGCTCTGGCAGTAGACGCCGTGCTGGCCCACCAATACCAGGGCATCGGTGAGCAGATCGAGCGTGACCGCCAGACGCCCCCGCTCCCGGCCCATCTGGAATTCGTGCTGTTCGAGGGAGTCCTTGCGGTCGTCGAAGACGGACATGGCTTCATGGTACTTGTTTTCCTGAGATCTCCCGCACGCAAAACCCACTAGCAAAGCTGAGTGACCAGACTTCATAACGTCGTGCGAAAACTGCGGCTGATCGCGGCATCGGACCTGGTGACCTGCGACAAGCTTCGGTACGTGCTGAATTACTTTGGCCGCTCCCTGCCGGTCGCGGTTCGGAAGGCTCCACAGAACCACGAGCGCCAGCGAGTGGCCTCGGGCCTTACGTATCGCTTGCAAGGGGGCGTTTCGATCACGCTGCGCAGGGGCACTACCGATTCCAAAGTATTCGACGAGATTTTCGTGGAGCGAGCCTACGCGCCGTGCGTCGCTGGGCTGCCCGCTAACCTGGGACCGGTCGCCCTGATCGATCTGGGGGCGAATATCGGGTTAAGCGTGCTATTCCTTTCACGGGCGCTTGAAGTGGCCGAAATCATCGCAGTAGAGCCCGACCCCGGTAATTTTCGGCTTCTCTCGGAGAACCTGCGAAGAACCGGGTTAGCAGCGCGTGCCACCGCCATTCGCGCATTCGCGGGAGCTGAACCCGCTTTCGCGGAACTGCACGACTCGGGGAACGGAGCCTGGGGAATGCGCATGGGACCGCTTTCGAACAGCGGAATTCCCGTTCTCCCGCTGGCCGAGATCGCGGGTGTAGCGAAGACCGGCGCGCCGATTGTACTCAAGTGCGACATCGAGGGCGGCGAGAAGCAGCTATTTTTGCACATCCGCGACTGGGAGCACCTGATCCGTTATATCCTTCTGGAGCTGCACACCGAGTTCCTCCCGGTTGAGGAATTGCTCGCTTGTCTTCGATCGTCCAACTTTCAATGGACCGTTCATGGGAGCCTGCTTGACGAGGCCAGTATCGCGCTCCTGTTGCTGGAGCGCCTTCCTTAGGGCACCGTCCAGGTGCCTCGCGCAACCCAGCCGGAAGTCGTGTTCGGTTCGAGGGCCTGCAGGTAGACGGTCTTGGCGCCGCTGAAGGCTGGCGATTTGAACACCACATTGATGGTGAACGAGACGGAGTTGCCGGACGTAGTCATCACGGTAAAACCGACAGCGCACTGGCTGTTTTGCAGGTTGGCCGCGGATCCGATGCCTTTGGTGCTGAGCGTGACGCCGTCGTCGGCGTATAGGCCGATGGTCGCCGTGGACCGGTTATAGAACAGATAGCATGCGTTGGTCAGATTGGCTGGGGAGCCGGCAGTGAGAAGCATGGTCATGCCGACGATGTTCGATTGTGTCGCAGAGTCGGAGGCGGTGAAGGTGAAGTTCGGCGACGAACCTGAACCGGACGCGGGACTGACGGAATCGGCCGTGGGCGCTCCTCCGGTCACGGTCCAGCCTCCCACGTTAGCCCAACCGGAATTCGTCAAACTCTCCGCGGCGTATAGATAAGCATTCTTGGCGCCGAAGAACGTGGCGTTGAAGGCGATATCGACGGTGACAGTCAGCGACGTGGTCCCGGCCACGATGGTCGAGTTGGCGCCGCGCAGGGTGCATTGGGCGTTGGAGACCACCGTGGAAGATCCCGGGACCAGCGGCGCGGAGCCGTTGGCCGCAATGTCGTAGGCCAACGAGATGGTGTTGCGGGTGCGATCGTAAACTAGGCTGCAGGCATTGTTGGTGTCGAGGGTCGCGGAGAACAGCATCGCCACTGCGACAATGAATCCGTTGCCGCCTTGATCCGAAACCGTGAAGCTGAAGCGTTGGCCGGGGCCGGAACCAGCCGACGGGACTACAGAGTTTGCTACAGGAATTCCCCCCGCGGCCACCAGGTATGTGCCCCGCTGGACAAAGCCGGTGTTCAGCACGCCTTCCGACGCAAACATATAAATGTTCTGGAGTCCGCTAAAAGCCGCCTTGAACGTAATCGTAATGTTCACGATCTGGGACAACCCGGCAGCACTCGCGGAAACAGCACCCACGGCGCACTGGCTGTTTTGCAGAACGGTGGTGGAACCCACTGGCTTTGAGCCAGACCCCTGCGCATTGTCGGTAAACAGCCTGATCGATCCTGCAACGCGATCGTAAACGATGTAACAGGAATTGGCAAGACTCCCTGAAGTGCTGAACAACATGGCCATGGTCATCAGGTTTGAGGCGCTTTGTGTATCGGAGAAGACAAACGTGAAGGTTTGGACGGCGCCGGTGCTGGCGTTGGGAGACACCGAGTCAGCCGAAGGTGTCGGTGGCGGAGTAGTTACGCTCCAGGTCCCTTTCGCCAGGAAGCCGGTGTTGGTGCTCGCGTCGGCAGCGTAGAGATAAACCGTCTTGTTACCTGCAAAGCCCGGCTGGAAGGTGAGCGAGACCGTGAGTGTCAGATTCGTGCCGGTGAGGCTGGCGGAACTGCCCGCTCCGTTCAATGTGCACTGGTCGTTCGCGGCGCCGCCGCCGCCCGGGGTGACGGAGGCGCCGCCGGTGGAAGCATCGTCATTCGCCAAGGCGAACAGATTCGTCGCCGGACTATACGTGATATAGCAGCCGAAGTTGAGCGACGCCGTGGTGTTCAATAGCAGGGCGACGGTCACGAGGCTGCCCGCCCCCGCCGGGTGGGAGTATTGCGCTGTGAATGTTACTGTGTTGCCGCTGCCCGAGGACGGCGAGACCGAGTTCGCGGCGGGAAGCTGCGGCGGTGGGGCCGTCACTCCTAGCCGCGCGACCCATCCGGTGCTGCTGCCGGCGTTGAACGATTGGATCGCACCCTGCAAAGGCAGATCCAGCGAACTGGTCTGGCCGCCGATGAACATGTTTCCGAGGGTATCCAGGGCGATGGCATTCGCCTGATCCGCGCCCGTGCCCCCGTACAAGGTGGAAAACGCGAGTCCGTTACCCAGGGGGTTAAGCTTGGAGACGAAGGCGTCGTAGAAGCCGTTGAATCCGGCCTGGACGCCGCCTACCACGGGGAATCCAGCCGAGGAGGTATAGCCGGCCACATAGGCGTTTAGGCCCGTATCGATGGCGATGCCACTGGCCCAATCGAAGCTGGAGCTTCCGAGGTAGGTGCTATAGAGTTCGGCGCTTCCCGCCGCGTTTAGCTTGGTCACGAAGGCGTCCTGCACTCCGTTGAAGGCGGTTTGGAACGCTCCGGCGGTCACCGGAAAATTGGCCGAGTTCGTGACTCCCGCGACGTAAGCCGAGCCGGCGGAATCGACAGCGATGGCGTTGGCTTGCTCGGGAGAACCGACTTGTCCGCCATTGCCTCCTAAATATGTGCTGTAGACCAGCTGTGCCGGGCTGGTGGAGATCTTCGTGACGAATGCATCCTGGCTGCCGCCGTTGGTGGCCTGAAGGGGCGCGGCTAACGGGAAGTTCGCCGAGAGGGTGCCGCCGGCTAAATAGATATTGCCGGAGGTATCCGCCGCGACGCCCCCCACGTGTTCATCGTTGTTGCCACCGAGGTAGGTGCTGAAGGAGATGGCACCGGCGGGTGTGAGCCGGGTGACGAACGCATCGGTCTTGCCGCCGAATACGGATTGCACCGAATTGAGCAGGGGGAAATCAGTGGATTGCGTGTCGCCCGCGATATAGGCGTTGCCCGCGGCATCCACGGCGATGGCGGTGGCCGCATCGTAGCCGGATCCACCCAGATAAGTGCTGTAAACCAGCAGATTTCCGATGGCGTTCAGTTTCACCGCGAACGCATCGCGGGCGCCGCCCAGCGCGAGGCGAACCGGCGATGCTAGCGGAAAGTTGGTGGATGCGGTGGAACCGGCGATGTAGATCTGCCCCGAAGAATCGACCGCGACTCCGGCGGCGCGATCATCGCCGCGGCCGCCTATGTAAGTCGCGTAGAGCAGCGTGTTGCCGGAGCCGTTCAACTTGAACACAAACGCGTCCACGCCCCCGCGGTTCACTGCTTGAATGGCATTCGAAACCGGAAAGTCGATGGCCTCGGTCCAGCCGGCCGCGTAGAGGTCGCCGGCCGCGTCGACGGCCAGGGCCGTGATGGCGCTCATGGCCGTTCCGCCCATGTAAGTGGAGTAAGAAATCACGGGATCGATGACCAGCGGCCGGGCTGGGTCGTAGTCGCCCAGGTCGAACCCGACGGTATTGCCGGGAAAAAGGCGGTAGCTGGCGCGAACGGGATGACGGACGCCCCCCGACTCCTGATACGCCACGGGTGCTTGCTCATGCAGCTCAGTAGCACCGGCGCGGACCACCAGTTCGCCGCGGGCGTCGACGAATACGCGATCGGCGTCGGGATATTGCAAGCGAATCTGGCTGGGATTCGCTCCAGGCGCGAGCCGGAATTCCGATTTAACCTTGGGACCGCTTCCCGTGTAATTCATGTCGATCCCGGGATAGAGATTACGGTAGACAATGCCTGCATATGTGGGAAGCCCCGTGTGCCAGGCACCCGGATCGTCGCCAATCAGGAAATTGGCGCGCGCGGCCATCGCCGCTACCCCTTCAATCGCGACATTGGGACTCGCACCGGCGAAGTGCACGCGGATTTGCGTTTCATGAATTCGGAAGACGGCGGAATCAAGGGCGAATCCGGCGGTCATCTCCCGCGTTTGCGCGACATAGCGAATCGCGGGATCGGTCTGGCCAGAGTTCGGGATGAAGAATATCGGCAGCGAGCGTTCCTGGTTCGCCGCGAAGATTGCGAAACCTGGCGCGACGGCCAGCAGTAGCAAAGCGATGTTGTGCCGCATTCAGAGAAATCTTCGGCAAACGATCGGAGATTTTGCATATCCCGCGATTTCCGCGGGAATATCACATCCCCACGTAGCGTGCGTAGAGGCTGCGTGCGATTGCCGGGTCGGTGGTGCCTTTGATGATGGCGCGGCCATCGGGGAACACGGTGAGCTCGTACGGATCGATGCTCGCGCGCACCGCGAAATCATTGGCGCGGACGGTTGCAAGCGGCGCCAGGCGGCGGGCCAGATCGGTCAGATCCACGGGATGAAAGCGCTCATGAATCTGGACAGCGTTGCGGCCGCACAGGCTGATGGGCGCGCGCCGTTGGCCAGTTAGATGGACGAAATCGCGGCGAGCGCAGCAAGGGCAATCGGGATCGCGGGCCGGCGGCGAGGTTTGGCGAATGTCTCCGGTCCACGTGTCTATAGTCGTCAGCCGGGTCTCGACCGACTCAACACCTCGTCCGAGGATTTTTAGCGCGTCGCCGCAGGCCAACGATGCAATGGCCGCGGTCACTGGAGCGAGCACGCCTTCGGTTTCGCAGGTGGGCTGCGATCCCTGGGGAGGCTCGGGATAGACGCACCGCAGGCAGGCCGTGCGCCCAGGCACGATCGCCAGTTTTAACCCGTAGCTTCCCACGGCGGCGGCGTAGATCCAAGGGATTCCGGCGCTGACGGCGTAGTCATTGATCAGAAAACGAACTTCGAAATTGTCTGAGCCGTCTAAAACGAGCTCGACGCCTTCGAGCAGATCGTCGATATTGGCCGGCGTGAGATCCGCGACCAGCGGCTCGATGGTTACTTCGGAGTTCACGCGAGCTAGTCGCCGCGCCGCGGCTATGGCTTTCGGCAGGCCCTCGGCGGCGTTGGATTCCTCGAACAGAAACTGGCGCTGGAGGTTGCTCCATTCGACGAAATCGCGGTCGATGATGCGAAGGCGGCCCACGCCCGCCCGCACCAGGATCTCCGCTTCCACCGTGCCGAGAGCGCCGCAGCCCACGATGGCCACGGACGCCGCCCGTATCCGCGCTTGGCCCTCGGGACCTAACGGGGCGAAGCGGCTCTGGCGCGAGTAACGGGACTCCGTGGGATGCGTCATAAGAAGTACAGGCCGCCGGTCGCGTTCCCTCAGGCGCCTATTCGCTGTCGCCATCATGATAGCAACGGTGCATGAGTTATTATTGAAAAACGTGCGATTGCGGATGCTTGTCGCGCTGCTCGCCGGCTCGGCTCCCGCGTTCGGCCCCGTGTTTGGCCAGGACTTGCCGACGGCCCGCTGGGAAGGGCGGCCCATCTCGCGCATCGAATTCGACCCCCCGCAGCAGCCCCTGTCGCGGGAGGAGTTGGACCGTCTCCTGCCCCTGAAAGCCGGGAGTTCGTTGCACATGGAGGACGTGCGCGACGCGATTCAGAAGCTGTACTCCACGGGCCGCTTCGCCGACGTTTTGATCGACGCAACGGAAGACGGGTCATCCGCCGCGTTGCGGATCTCCACGGAACTGAATTACTTCATCAGCGGCGTGAATATCGCGGGCGAACGCGAGCCTCCCAACCGCAGCCAGCTGATTACGGCGTCGAAGCTCGAGCTGGGAACGCTGTTTGTCGAATCGGACCTGGATCGGGCCATCGACAATATGCAGGAAAAGCTGCGTTTGAACGGCCTATACAACGCGACGATTCAACGCCGCGTGGACCGGCGTCCGGAGACGGAAGAAGTCAACGTGTATTTCGATCTCGACTCCGGGTACCGGGCTCACTTCGACGGCGTCGAACTGGCGGGGCAGCTCAACCGTCCCACGGACAAGGAGATCAAGGCCACCGGCTGGCATAGTGGTTTCGGCCCGATCCGCCTTCCGGGCTGGCGGGAGGTGACCGAAAGCCGCGTGCAGACCGGACTGGAACGCCTGCGGAAGGACTTCCAAAAAGGAGACCGGCTGGAAGCGAAGGTCACGTTAGACAAACTGGATTATCATCCCGCCACGAACACAGCCACTCCGTATCTGACCATCGACACCGGATCGATCGTCGAGGTTCGCACCACCGGAACCAAGGTTTCAGGCGGCCGTTTGCGCGAACTGGTGCCGGTTTATCAGGAGCGCACGGTAGACCGGAGCCTGCTGGTAGAGGGACAGCGAAACCTGGCGGAATACTTCCGGTCAAAGGGTTATTTCGACGCACGGGTCGATTTCATGCAGTACGACCCGGAGCCGAACCGCACGCTGATCGAATACAACATCACTTCCGGCGACCGGCACAAGCTGAAACACATCGCTATCTCCGGCAATCATTATTTTGATTACGCAACCTTGCGCGAACGGATGTACCTGCAAACGTCCAGCCTGCTGCGGCGCCGGTATGGGCTCTATTCGGAACGACTGCTGCAGCAGGATGAGGATAATATCGCCGACCTCTACCGGGCCAACGGATTTCCCGACGTGATGGTGATGCATTCCCCGGTCCAGGACAACTACCTCGGTGAGCGCGGCAGCCTGGCGGTAGAGATTCATGTAATCGAGGGCCCGCAGTGGCTGGTGAACCAGATGACGATCGAGGGAGTTCCGGCGGAGGACGAGGCGTATCTGCGGTCCATCGTGCGATCCACGGAAGGGCAGCCCTACAGCGCAGCCAACATCGCCGCCGATCGGGATTCGGTTCTGGGTTACTACTACAACACAGGCTATCCGGACGCGCAATTTGAGAGCAGCCAGGATCCGGCCCCGGCCCCCAACCGCGTGAACCTTCGCTACCGGGTGACTCCGGGAGAACGCCAATTTGTGCGAGGCACTTTGGTGCGGGGTCTCGAAACGACCAAGGCGTCGCTGGTGGCCAGCCGGATCTCGGTGGCGCCGGGCGATCCGATTTCCCAAAGCCGCATCGCCCAGAGCCAGCAGAAGTTGTACGACCTGGGGATCTTCTCCAAAGTGCAGACGGCTCTCCAGAATCCCGACGGCAAGGAAGAACAGAAGTACGTGTTGTTTCATCTGGACGAAGCCAGCAAGTACTCGTTCAACTTCGGTCTCGGCGCGGAGCTGGCGCGGATCGGGGGAGGCACCAACTCGCTCGATTACCCGGCCGGAACCACCGGCTTCAGCCCGCGCGTTTCGGTTGGCGTCAGCCGCCTTAACTTTCTGGGACTGGGCCATATCGTGAGCTTGCAAACCCAGGTCTCCACGCTCCGCCGGCGGGCGGTGGCCAGTTACACCGCGCCGCAATTCGAGGGGCATGAAAAGCTGGCGCTGACATTTTCGGCTCTGTTTGACGATTCGAACGACGTGCGAACATTCGCGGCGCGGCGATGGGAGGGGACCGTGCAACTCGCCCAGAAGCTCTCGCGGGTTTACACGTTCCAATACCGCTACACATTTCGGAGGGTTACGCTGGACCCCAACTCGCTCAAGATCACGCCGCAATTGATCCCTTTGCTGTCGCAACCTGTTCGTGTGGGCCTGATCGGGGGCACCTTCATTCAGGACCGCCGGGACGATCCGGTCAACTCACACCGGGGGATGCTGAATACCGTCGATTTGGGATATGCCTACAAGGGGTTCGGCTCGGAGACCGACTTTACCCGGCTGCTGGTGCGAAATGCGACTTACTATCCGATCGGGCGCGAGATCGTGCTGGCCCGCTCCCTGCAGTTCGGTTACATCCAGCGGTGGGGCGGGCTGCCTGAAATTCCGCTCTCAGAGCGGTTCTATTCCGGCGGCGCTTCCACGAATCGTGCGTTTCCGGACAATCAGGCCGGTCCGCGCGACACCTTGACCGGGTTCCCCCTGGGCGGCAGCGCTCTTTTTTTTCATTCCACCGAACTCCGATTCCCGCTGATTGGGGACAACATCGGCGGCGTACTCTTCCATGACATGGGCAACGTCTATTCGGACGTAACCTCCATCAGTTTTCGCTTCCACCAGCGAAACCTGCAAGACTTTAACTATATGGTGCATAGCATCGGTTTCGGAATCCGGGTTCGGACGCCGGTGGGTCCTCTCCGGGCCGATTTCAGCATCAGTCCGAATGCGCCGCGATTTTTCGGGTTCAACGGCACACTGGACCAACTGCTGGCCGTGCCTCCATCCCAGCCCGTGTGCACAGCGCAGCCATCGCCCACCTGTTCGAATCAGCGCATCAACTGGTTTCAATTCCATTTCTCCCTGGGGCAGACGTTCTGAACCATGTTCGGGCATGCCTTGGTCGCGGCAGGGTTGATGCTGGCGCTTATTTCACCGAACTTCGCCGACACACTCGATCGCGTCGCGGTCAGCGTGGGCCAAGAGGTCATCACGGAAAGCCAAGTGATGCTGGATCTGCGCGTAGCGGCGTTCCTGGAACACAAGCCTGTGGATTTGAGCGGCGCGGCTAAGCGCCAATCGGCGGAACGGCTAGTGGACCAGCTCCTGATCCTGCGGGAAGCTGTGGAGAGCCACGTGACCCTGCCTTCGACCGAAGCGACCGCTGGGTTGGTGGCGCCCTATGCAGCCGAAGTCGGCTACCAAACCGACCTGAAGCGCTACGGCATTACGGAGCGCGATCTGGGAGCGCACCTGCTGGCGGGACTGCGCACCCTGACCTTCACCGACCTTCGGTTTCGGCCCGATGTCCAGGTTTCCCCCGAAGATATTCGAAACTACTACGATAAACTGCCCCATTCGGACGCTCCGCCGCTTCCGTCATTTGAGGCAAGCCGGGAACAGATTGAAAAATTGCTGCTGGAACAGCGGGTGATCGAGGCTCTCGACCAATGGCTGGTGACGGCTCGCAGTGCGGCGAACATCCGTTATCGGGAAAAGGCGTTCGAATGAGGCGACTAAGACGGATCGTGCTGTGGACGCTGGCGGGGCTGGCCGCCCTGCTGCTTTTGGCAACCCTCGCGGGAGTGCTGATCGTCCGCAGCGACCGTTTTCACCGATACATCCAGCGGAGCATCGTGCAGGAGGTGGAACGCGCCACGGGCGGCCGTGTGGAGCTGGGCGGCTATTCCCTCGATTGGCGAAACCTGACGGCGCAGGTGCAGGGTTTGGTCCTGCACGGCAAAGAATCGCCGGCCGAGCCGCCGTTGTTGCAAGTCGGATCGGCGACCCTGGGCCTGCGGATTATTTCGGTGCTGGAGAAAAAGGTCGATCTGGCATCTCTGCGCATTGAGCGGCCGCGGGCATACTTTGTGGTCTATCCCGATGGGTCCACCAACTTTCCTGGGCCGCCAGGAAGGTCCGACAAGCTCTGGTCGGAAGAATTACTGAACCTGAAGATCGGTTCGTATGAAGTCGTCGATGGGCTGGTGGAGTACGAAGGCCAACGGATTCCGCTGCACTTGAAGGGTGAGCATCTGCGAGCGCGGATGACCTACGAAGCCCAGGCTCCTTCTTATCGCGGCGACGTATCGACGGACAGCTTGCAAGTCACGGCCGAAGGTTATGGGCCCATCCCGACGAGCATGAGCGCCACGTTTGCACTCGAAAAATCGCGCATTGTGCTTCCCCGAGTGCACGTGGCGACGAAAGAGTCCTCTGCCGATCTGAGTGGAATCCTCAACGATCCGAAATCACTGCGCGGAACCCTTTCGATGAAAGCCAATGCGTCCGTGCGGGAAGCGGTCAGAATATTCGGTCTGCCGATTGAGCCCGTCGGATCCGCGACGTTTGACGGCCAAGTGAACGTTGCGTTTGACCAGCCGTTGACTTCCATACTGCACGGGCGTGTGATCGCAAGGGGCTTGGGCTATACGCAAGACCGTTTGAAGATTCGAGACGCAGACGTGCAAGGGGACCTGCAGCTTACGCGCGACCGGCTGACGCTCGGACGGATGACCGCCAAGGTGATGGGCGCGGACATTGCCGGTCAGGCGAATCTGGAGCGCGGCCAGCAATTTCACGTGGAAGGAACCATCGACGGCCTGGACCTGCGCCGGGCCGCGGCGACGCTCACGGACCGGCCGGTAGCATGGAGCGGCACCATGGCGGGAACCTTTTCGGCGGACGCGACGGTAGGCCAGCAGACGTCGAAGGCTCGCGCGGAGTTGGCCGTAGTTCCTGCTCCTGGAGGCGCCCCGGTAGATGGTCACCTGGATGTCACTTACGATCAGGCAGCCGGGACCGTAGCGCTCGGGTCGTCTTCGGTTGCGACGCCCTCCACGCGGGTCGAAGTTTCCGGGACGCTGGGGAAAATGTTGCAGGTGCGGCTGCGGTCGACCGACTTGAACGATCTGCTGCCGGCGCTAGCCATGGTGGAGAAAAATCCGCCGTCCGAGATTCCGCTGAAGCTCCGTAATGGCAGCGCCACCGCGGACGGAGCCGTGACCGGGCCGTTAGATGATCCTCGGTTCACCGGCCAGGTCACCGTCAGCAATGGAGAGATCCAGGGATACGTTTTCGACCGGTTCAACGGCGAGCTCGACGCGACGGAAAAGGAAATCAGCGGAACGCGCCTCACGGTTTCGCGCAACGGGATGACCGCAAGCGGATCGCTCCGCTTGACGGCGCGCGAGGGAAGTTTCGAGGATGCAGGCATAACTGGACAGTTCGACCTGCGCAATGCCTCGGTTGCCGAGCTGGCTCGGGAAGCAGGCAGCGCCGTGCAGATCACCGGGACGGGCTCGGCCACCGGCAGCATAGCCGGATCGATCCGGCGACCCGACCTGCAAGTGGCGCTCAATATCCAACAGCCGGCGGCCTTCGGTGAGCAGCTCGACCGCGTGCGCGCCGACGCGCGCTACCGGCTTGGAGAATTGGACATCGCCAATGGGATCGCCACGGATGGACCGTCCGAGCTGCGATTCAGCGGGAATTACCGGCATCCGGAAAACGACGTGAAATCGGGCGATCTGGCCTTCGATGTGACTGCACAGAACGTGGCGGCGTCGCGAATCGAGCATGTTGCCAAACTCTCTCCGCCGGTGGATGGTTCCCTGAGCGGGCGGCTGAGCGGAACGGGCCGGATCGCGAACGGAAGTTTCGACCTCACGGCCGCGACTGCGGACCTCACCGGGAAGAGCATCACAGTGGATGGGGAACCAATTGGCGATCTCACCCTTGCGGCTGAGACGAAAGGGACCGAGATGACCGTGCGGGCGGGCGGCAATATCCGGGAATCGACAGTGGAAGCGAATGGCAAGTGGCGGTTGGAAGGGGACGCTCCCGGCGAAGCCACTGTGAAATTCTCGCGCATGAGCATCGATTCCGTGCACGATCTGGTGATGCTCGGGCGCAAGGAGAATCGTCCGGCCGCGCCGCCCTTCGAAGGCTTTGTGGAAGGCGGGGCTACGATCACGCTGCCGCTACAAAAACCGGAAGCCTTTCGCGCCAAGGTGACCCTGGAGACAGTCCAGGTCAATCCGCGGCCCAGTCAGGTGCTGCGGCTCGGGGTGCAGCAGCAGGACGTGATTCTGAAGAACAGCCAACCCCTGGTGATGGACGTCACGAATGACCGGGCCCAACTCAGCCCGGCGCAATTCACCGGACGAAATACGAACGTCTCGGTGGAAGGCGCGATTCCGTTCAAAGGGACCGGCGGCGCCGATTTCTCCGTGCGAGGAAACATCGACCTGGTGATTCTGCAGTTAATCAATCGGGATCTGGCGGCCAAGGGAATCGCGAATCTGCAAATATCGATTCGCGGAAACCTGCAGGACCCCAACGTGAATGGCCGCTTGCAGTTAAGCAAGGCGTCCTTGTCCTACAGCGATCTGCCGTACGTGGTGGATAATGCCGATGGGTCGATCGCCTTCGACCGGAACCGCGCCACCATCGAGCGGCTGACTGCGGAGACGCTCGGCGGGACCATCACGTTCACCGGCAGTCTGGATTTCGGCGCCGCGCTCGATTCCGGAACTGCGCTGGTGTACCGGCTGCAAGCCGAAGCGCGCAAGGTGCGCGTACGTTTGCCGCAGGATCTGAGTATTACCTTCGACGCGAGCTTACGGCTGACCGGAGCCTCGGACGCGAGTACGCTCTCGGGGACCATGACACTCAACCGCGCTTCCTTCAATCCACGCAGCGGCCTGGGTCAGTTGCTGGCCCAGGCTTCCTCGCAGACGCCCGTGCCCGCCGCGCCCAACGAGTACCTGCGCGGCATGCGATTCGATGTGCGTATCCAAAGCGCCTCCAATTTTCAAGTGGAGACCTCGCTGACGCGCGACGTGGAAGCGGAGGTGGATCTGCGGCTGCATGGCTCGCCGGTTCAGCCCGTGCTACTGGGCACTATTTCGATCAACCAGGGCGAAGTGGAATTCTCGGGGGCCCGCTACACCATTAATCGCGGCGATATCCGATTCCTGAATCCGGTGAAGCTAGAACCGACATTCGACCTGGATTTGGAGACCAAGGCCAGAGGCGTAACCGTAGACGTGAGCTTCACGGGCACCCCCGCCAATCCCAAGATGAACTGGAGTTCAGATCCGCCGCTGCAGCAGTCTGAAATCATCGCCTTGCTGGCGGCCGGGCGGGACCCCACGCTGATAGGGAACCAGGCGGCTCCCGGTCTTGCCTCCAACGGCGCGGGCAATTTCGCGATGGCTGGCACCGGCCTGGTAGGGCAGGCGCTCAACGACCAGCTCTCCAGCCGCATGCAGCGATTCTTCGGAGCCACCCGCGTAAAGATCGATCCGACGCTGATCGGCGTCGACAACCTTCCGCAAGCGCGCCTGACGTGGGAGCAGTCAGTCTCGAAGGATGTCACGCTGACCTACATTACCAACTTGAACCGTACCCAGGAGCAACTGGTACAGGTGCAGTGGGATCTAGACAAGAACTGGTCGGCGATTGCGATTCGCGATCCGAACGGGCTGTTCGGGATCGATTTTCAGTATCGGAAGCGATTCAAGTAGACGTTCATTTGTGGCCTGGTCTATTTGTATCCAATATGCAGGGCCACGGCTCCGCCGGTCATGCGCTCGAATTCGACGCGCGAAAAACCGGCCCTGCGCATCTCCTGTGCGAGTTGTTCGGCGCCAGGAAACTTACGGATGGATTCGGGCAGGTACGAGTAAGCATCGCGCGAGCCCGAGATCATTCCTCCGATCCGGGGCAGCACGCTCGTGGAGAAGAAACCGTATAACGCGCGGAAGGTGGCATTAGGCGGCTGGGAGAATTCTAGAATCGCGGCCACTCCGCCGGGTTTCAGCACGCGCAACATCTCTTCGAGGCCACGCTGATAGTTCGCCAGGTTGCGGAAACCGAAGGCCACCGTGATGAGATCGAGCGAGGCGCCTGCCAGGGGAAGCGAGAGCGCGTCCGCTTCAAATACGGGCGTACGGAAACCGCGAACCTCGATTTTGCGCCGCGCCTCCACCAGCATGGGATGGCAAAAATCGCTTGCCAGGAGGCGCCGGTGCGCGCGGGTGTCACTTGTGCGACGAGCCTCTAGAGCCAGCAAGACATCGCCGGTTCCGCAGCATAAGTCCAGCACTTGCGCATCCGGACGATCCAGAATTTCCGACACGCGCGCGACCGTACGGGCTCGCCAACGCTTATCGAGATTGAACGAGAGCAGGTGGTTCAGCAGGTCATAGCGCGGGGCAATGCGGCCGAACATCCCGCGGACCCACTGGGCGGCAGCTTGTTCATTGGCGGTGCCCTGGGGAGTAGTCCCTGTCATCAGAGAGCCGCTTGAATCGATTCCAGTACCAAACGATCGTCCACGCCGGAAACGATGGCGACGTCGCCGATCTTCACCGGCAGCACGAAGTGAACCGTGCCCTGGATGGTTTTCTTATCGCTGCGGAGTCGCGCGGCCAAATGTGTGGGCTCGATTCCATCGAGCCCAGGAATAGGACCGTAGTTGGCGACGACGCTGTGGATGGAAGCCGCCTCGGAAGCGCCCAACCGTCCGGTTTTTTCCGCCAGGATGGTCGCCGCACGCATCCCCCACGCGATGGCCTCACCGTGCAGGAACCGTTCGTAGCGTGTTTCGGCCTCCAGCGCATGCCCGAAGGTGTGGCCGAAGTTGAGAATACGGCGGAGATCGCCCTCGCGCTCATCGGCGGTAACCACTTCGGCTTTGATGCGCACGGCCGCGGCGATGATGCGTTCGAGCGTGGCGGGCTCCTGGGCCAGGACGGCGGGCGCGCACTGATCCATCACACCGAACAGTTCAGCGTCGCGGATCACGCCGCACTTGATGATTTCGTACAGCCCCGCCCGGTACTCGCGCGCAGGCAGGGTCCCGAGAACTTGTGGATCGATCAGCACCGCCAGGGGCTGATGGAAGCTGCCTAGCAGGTTTTTCCCCGAGACCAGATTCACGCCGGTCTTCCCACCCACCGCCGCGTCCACCTGCGCCAGCAGAGTGGTCGGAACCTGAATCACCGGAATGCCGCGCATGAAGACTGCGGCCAGGAAACCCGCGACGTCGCCAACGATGCCGCCGCCGAACGCTATGACGACGCTCGAACGGTCCCCGCCGGCCTCGATCATCTGCTCGGCCAGGGCTTCCAGCTGGGAGAGGCGCTTGTTGGGCTCGCCTCCAGGAAAAAAAAGAACCTTGTGCTTGTGATCGGCGATGGCTTGATGGAGACTTCTGCCATGCAGCTTGAATACGTCCGCCGTCGTGACGACGAACACCATGCCGGAACGCGGCGGCAGAAAATCGCCAACGCGGGCCAGCGATCCGCGCTCGACGATGGCGTCATAGGCTCGCTGAGGCGTCTCCACGCGAAAGCTGGGCATATACGTTCGTTGTACCATGGGCCTGTTGACTCCACGGAAAACCCCTTCGTTTTTCCTGTTACTCCTGTTGGTGGTGCCCCTGGCGGAGGCGCATCCCTCCACGGTGCTATGGGCGGGACCGGCGATTCTGGTGTCCGCGATTGCCATCGCCTGGGCGGCCGAGTCGGCGCAGTTCTTTATCGCCCAAGGCTTCGCGCTGGCGATTCTGGCCTGGCTGCAAACGCTGCCCGAGTTCGCCGTGGAAGCCGTGCTGGCCTGGCACCAGCAGGTGCAGCTTTTGCTGGCGAATCTCACCGGCGCGCTGCGGCTGCTCACAGGCTTCGGCTGGCCGGTGATTTACTTCACCGCCGCGATGTTCCAGCGCAAACGCGGAGGCGCGCCTCTCAAGGTCATCCACCTGGAGGAGCACCACGCGGTGGAAGTATTGGGCTTGGCCGCACCGTTGCTATACGTCGGCGTGATTGCGTGGAAGGGATCGCTCACCGTCTATGACGGAGCCGTCCTGATCCTGCTGTACGCCGCTTACCTGCTGATCCTGAGCCGGATGCCGCCGGAGGATCCGGAGACCATCGAAGATCTGGAAGCGATTCCGCGAAAAATCGTAACCTCGCCGCGCGTAACGCGCATCGCGCTCATCTGCGGACTGTTTGTTTTCGGCGGCATCCTGATCTACATCGCCGCGGAGCCGTTTCTGGCCAGCTTGATGGCGCTCTCGGTCGCCGTCGGAATTCCCGCGTTCGTATTCATCCAGTGGGTGGCGCCGGTGGTCTCCGAGTTTCCGGAGATGGCCTCGACATTTTACTGGGCACGTTCAGTGGAGCGCGCGCCGATGGCGCTGATGAACATGGTCTCCAGCAACATCAACCAATGGACGCTGCTCACGGCGATGTTGCCGATCATCTTCTCGTTCAGCATCGGCGCGGCGACTCCCATCGTGTTCGACCAGGAACAGCGCATCGAGTTGCTGCTAACCCTGGGTCAGGCGGTGGTCGGTATGACGTTCCTGATGAGCATGCGGCTCACCTGGTATGAGGCGGCCATCATGTTCGTGTTCTTCTGGATCCCGTTCGTCCATTCCTCGTGGGCGACGCCGGTCACGGTGCTGTATTTCGTGTGGGCCGCGGTCGAAGTGGGGCGCATGCTCGCGGGGCGGCGCAAATTCCTGGCAGTGCGGCATTTCGCGCGGATCTGGAAAGAGCACATCAGATCCTAGCGATTTTCTGTTCCAGATTCCGCTTCACGCGAGGCCATTCCGAATCGAGAATGCTGAAGTAGACCGAGTCGCGCAGGCGCCCGCTCCACGTGATCATGTGCTGCCGCAGCGTGCCTTCTTCCGTCGCGCCGATCCGGCGGATCGCGTTGTGGGAGCGCTGGTTCAGCGCGTCGGTCTTGAGCTCGACACGAATGCAGCCGAGCGTCTCAAACGCGTGGCGAAGCATCAGGTACTTGGCTTCGGTGTTGACCGCGGTGCGCCGCCAGGGCCCGGCGATCCAGGTCGCGCCGATTTCCACCCGCCGGTTCGCCTGGTCGATGTTCATAAAGCGCGTGCTTCCGATCACCTGTGCGGATGAGACATGCACAGTAGCGAACGGCAGAGCGCTACCGTTTGTTTGGTGGTCCAGGGCGGTCTGGATGTATGCGGCCATGTCCTCCGGCGTCGAGACGCGATACGGGATGAACTCCCACAGCTCGGGATCGAGCCCGATCGCACACAGGGAAGCGTGATGTCTTTGTGTCAGCGGTTCCAGGCGGACGTGACGGCCTTCGAGCGTAACCGGTGCAAGGATCAAACACCGGCCTTCTTGAACCAGGCCAGCATCTTCTTCCAGGCGTCCTCAGCATCGTCCTTCTTGTAGCTGGGGCGATAGTCGGCGTTGAAGCCGTGCTGCGCTTCAGGATACACAACGATTAGCGAGTCGGCTTCGGTTACGCTGAGAGCCCCGCGCATGCGCGCGATGGATTCCTGGGGAATGCCGGTATCTTTACCCCCGTAGAAGCCGATCACCGGCGCTTTTAAGACGCCCGCGTAATCAATGGGGTGCTTCGGCGTCATGGAGTTCTTGTCCCCTTCCAGACGGCCGTACCAAGCCGCGCCGGCGATCAGTTTGGGATTGTGAGCCGCGTAAATCCATACGATGCGCCCGCCCCAGCAGAAGCCGGTGATCGCCAGCCGTTCGGGGCTTCCCCCGTTCTTGGCGGCCCAGGCGGCAGTGGAGTCCAGATCGCTGATGACTTGGCTGTCGGGTACCTTGGAAACCACTTTGTCGATGATCTCCTGAACATTCTCGATCTTCGACACGTCGCCCTGGCGCGCGAACATTTCCGGAGCGACGCCCATATAGCCAGCCTTGGCCAGGCGCCGGCACAAGTCCTTGATGTGCTCGTGCACTCCAAAGATCTCCTGGACCACCAGAACGGTGGGGAACCGGCCGCCGCCGGCCGGGCGAGCGCGATAGGCCGGAATCATTTTCCCATCGGCCATCAGGATTTGAACTTCACCCGCGGTGAGACCCTTGGTGTCGGTGGTAATGGTCTGGGCTCCGATGGGGTGCACCGCCAATGCGAAGCCCACGGCGAGCTTGCTCACCAGAAAATCGCGGCGGTTCTCCAGGAGAACGTCCGGGACAAGGCTCTTCAGATCGGATGTAGCCATGGCGTTATTGTACGTTAGCGGGAACGTTACAGATCGCACGGTATCATGGATGTTTGGGAGAGCCGCAGTCTCAAAGAACCCGTTGGGTCGTTCTTGTTCTGATCAACCTGGCTTCGCTCGGATGCCTGGTTTGGGCGCTTCACGACGTAAGCTTTGGCGATCTCAAGGACGATGTGGCGACCATCGACTACGGGTGGGTAGCGCTGGCTTGCGCCATCGAGTTAAGCGTGTACCTGTCTCAGGCCGTACGTTGGCGCCTGGTGCTGCGCCCGGTGGTTTCGCTGAGCTTCCGGCAGGCCGTTCGTGCCATCTACGTCGGGCTCTTTACCAGTGAGGTTTTGCCTTTCCGCGGGGGCGAAGCGGTGCGCTGCTTCCTGGTAACTCGTTGGACTCAATTGCCTTTTTCCGTCTCCGTGGCGAGCGTGCTCATCGAACGGGTATTCGACGGAATGTGGTTGTGGCTTGGGCTTTGGCTGTCTCTGAAATATGTGGAGTTGCCGAAGGAGTTGGGATACCTGAACGACGGGCTGGGTTTGTTCGTGCTCGGAGGAGCGGTGATCCTGGGATTGGCGCTATTTCGGCCGCGCCCCCCGCGATCCGCGCTTCGCCGGCCAGGCTGGCGGCATCATCTGGCTGTGTTGATGGACGATCTGGCGCTGATCGGGCATTCCCGTTACCTGTACTTCGCGCTTCTGCAGAGTGTGCCGTATCTGCTATTGCAGGTGATCCCGATCTGGGCTGCATTCCAGGCGTACGGCTTCGATCTCGGACTTGGGGCGGCGTTCGCTCTGACGTTGATCCTGCGCCTGTCGAGCATCGTTCCACAGGCTCCGGCGAACCTGGGCCTGTTCCAGATTCTGACCAAGCAGTTCCTGGAACGGGCCTATAACGTAGATCCGTCGGAGGCCGCGCGGTTCTCACTGGTTTTGTGGGCCGTGGTTAAGGTGATGCCCTTAATCGCGGGATTCATCGCGCTGGCGATCACGGGCGCCAAAATCGGCGAATTGAGAAAAGGCGCGGCAGAAGGTCACTCCGGCGGGGCGATCGAGCCGGTAAGCTCCCGATAAACCTCCCAGGTTTTGGCGAGCGCCGACTCCCAGGAAAACTGCAAAGCGCGCTCGCGCCCGCGGCGGGCGAGGTCGGCGCGTAGGGCTTCGTCCGAGGCCAGACGTACCAGCGCGTCGGCGATCTCCTCCGGGTCATCCGGATTTACCAGCAGCGCCGCATCCCCAGCCACCTCCGGCAGCGCCGAACGGCGGGAGGTGATCACCGGAACAGAATTCGCCATCGCGTCCAGCACCGGCATCCCGAACCCTTCATCGAGCGATGGGAAGGCGAAGATGCGAGCTTGGGCGTAGAGCGCCTCGAGCTCCGGCTGCGTGACATACCCCAGCAGGTCGATATCGCCCTTGCGGGGGCTGCTCTCGACTGCGTGGAGCTCTTCGGCGGCGCCGAAGCCATCCGCAGCCCCAGCCAGCGCCAGGCGCCAGGAGGCGGGCATGCGCTCGAAGGCGCGCACCAGGCGTTGCACGTTCTTGCGCCGCTGTATGGCGCCCACGGACAGCACCAGGTTTTGGCGCGCCGAATTCTCCAGGGCGGGGCCTTCGGAAGGCACGTGTACGCCATGCGGGATCACTCGGATCCGGGAAGCTTCCACCCCCAGGAATTCCTGCACCTGATCGGCGGTGAAGCGCGAGACGGCGATGATCAGGTCACTGCGGCGCGCCGCTTCCCGAGCTTGTTCCGCGAACCGCGCGCGAAACTCGGGCGTCGAGTACTCGCCGGTGATGACAAATAAATCGTGAAACGTGGTCACGGTCCTGCGGGCGGACGTCTCTACCCGCTGGTTCAGCGCATGAAACAGGTCGCCCTGGAGTGTCCCGCGCAGGATCCGGCGGGCAGCATTCCGAGGCAAGGGATCGCGGAAGGAGCGCAGGAAGCGATGAGGGCGGTAGCAGAACAGGAACCGGTCCTGGGGATGGGAACGTGCCAGACCAAAAAGAATTTCGCGCGAGTACACGCCGACGCCGGACAGATTCCGGCCCAGGCTATAGGTAGCGTCCAGGGCGACGTGCACTGTCTGCCATCATCGCGTATTGGAGGTGGGGTCAGCCTTTCAGGCTGCCAGCCGGGCTTCCGTCCGGCCTCATCGTTCTTTCCGTGGCGCCGGCTGGAAAGCCGGGGCGGGCTAGAAAGCCCGACCCCACGCGGACTGAGCCACGGGGCGCAGGTGATCTTTATGTAGATCTTTTGCGGCCTGGTCGAGCAGAGCGTCGAGTGAAACCGGATGGTGCGGGTCGAACAGTGCCGTGCCAAAGGCGATCTTGCCGTCGGTAGCCGCGGTGTGGAGGCGAGCCCGGATTTCCTCGACCGGTTCGGCCTCGGTGTCAAACACCGCCACACCGAAGCGGGAGTGGTCCAGGCGGGCTACCAGAGCGGCGGCGCCCGCCAGGCCGCGGAGACCATCAGCGGCCTCCACCAGCCCTAGATCCCGGCGCTGGTCACCTTGCTGGTCACCCGGATGACGCGTGCCAGGGGCTCGCCCGGCGGCCTCGTCGTGTTCGGCGCATTCGGCCAGCACAACCATCATTTTGCGGCTGAGCCGCTCGGCAAGAAGCCGATCGCGATCCGCCAGCGTCAGGAACGCGGGACGCGTGAGCAGGCCGGTGAGTTGGTCGATCATGGAAGTCGCCCGTGAGGCGGCCAGCAGGCGATGCCGCTCCAGCGCGTTCCGGATAGCTCGCGCCAGCGGGGCGCAGTCGACCTCCTTCTTCAGCAGGAAATCCTGCGCGCCGTCGCGGACCATCCGCTCGGCCAGCGAAGTTGCGGAAGCTTCTACCAGGAGGATAACGGGAACATCCGGGGCGGCCGTCTGGACCCGGCGGAATGTTTCGGCGCCCTGGCTATCCCGGAGATCCGGATCGAGCAGGAGGATATCCACGGCTTCGGTCGCCAGGATCGCCGCGGTATCGGCCCAGGTGGCTGCATGGGATGCCTCCAGATGAACCCAGTCGCTCCAGCAGCGTGCGCCATCGAGCTCAGTCAGGACGTCGTTCAGGAACTCGATGTCTTCGGTTGCGGATTCGGCCAGCAGAACGCGCAGGGTCACGCGAAGAGATAGTGGGCCGAGCGGCGCAACAGTCTCAGGAAGTTTCCAGTTGGTACTCTTTCAGCTTCCGGTAGAGGGTGGTGCGGCCGATGCCGAGCAGGTGCGCGGCTACGGATCGGTCTCCCTTGGTGTATTCGAGGGCGTTCACAATGGCCCGGCGCTCCAGCTCCAGCAGCGGAACGACGACCGGAGCATTTTGAATCGCCTGCGGAGCGGCTGGGGACGAAGCCTGGGAACCGCCGGGCTCGGCGGGGGAACCATCGGCGCCATCTGACTTGGGGGGCACGGCGAACTGTGTTCCGGCCGCCGCCATGAGGTATTGCGCTTTCTTCTCCGTAAGGTAGTTGCGAAGATTCGAGGGCAGATCGCCTAGATGCAATAGCGGGCCGGAATTGATGGCCGCCATGTGCTGCATGCAGTTTTCGAGTTCGCGAACGTTGCCCGGCCAGTCGTAGGAAAGCAGGACTTCCATCGCCTCAGCCGTGATGTTGTGGTTCCCGCCGACGCGGGCCAGAAAATGGTTGATCAGCGCGGGGATGTCTTCTTTGCGCTCGCGCAGGGGAGCCAAGCGAATGTTGATGACGTTCAGCCGGAAATACAGGTCGCGGCGAAAATTGCCCTTCTCCACTTCCTTGGCCAGATCGCGATTGGTGGCCGCGATGATGCGGAAGTCCGAACGCCTGGTGATCAGCGATCCCACCGGGCGGAATTCCTTCTCCTGCAAAACCCTGAGCAGCTTGGCTTGCAGGTCCATGGGCAGCTCGCCGATTTCGTCGAAAAACGCCGTTCCTCCGTTGGCCGCTTCGATCAGACCTACTTTGGCGGCGGCGGCCCCCGTGAAGGCGCCCTTAACGTGCCCGAACAATTCGCTTTCCATGAGCGGTCCGACCATGGACGAACAGTCGATGGTTACAAAAGGTTCTTTAGAGGCGGTCATCGCGTGGATCGCGCGCGCGACAACTTCCTTGCCCGTTCCGGTTTCGCCCAGCAGCAACGCCGGCCAGCGGCATTTCCCGAGCTTATCGATCAGCCGAAGAACCTGCCGCGTGCGAGGCGATTGTCCTACCAGTACGTGACGGGTTTCATCTGCTTGCGCTTGCGTAGTTGCTCCAGGCAAGTTTTGACTCCTAATCGGCCGTTCAATATGTAGTGCGCGATCCACACATAAACTCTACAACCGAAATGAAACGTTCTCTAGACCCCCATAAATAGGAATGAGGTAGGTACGTGGGGGGTAGGTAGGACCCCCAGTGGGGGGTAATGGGGCAGGCCGACTCTATCTTATTCTTTAACGACGAAGGCTTGACCAGTTGCCCTTTCTACGTCGGCGGCCAGAGCAGTCGCTGCCTGAACGGAGAGGGCGTGGCCGATCAGCACTCGCCAAAGCGACGGGTCTCCCGATCGCTCTCCGTGTTGTTCGCCGTGTGGTTCAACCACTCTCGCGTCGGAGTAGGGGAGCGTCTCACGCAGGGCTTGGGCGCGCGAGGGATCCGAGAAGGCGCCGGCCTGAACTGCATACCCGTCGGCACGGATTTCTGGATTCTCTAAGGCATTTACCGGAGGCTGGATCACTTTCAGTCGGACTCGAGCGGTTCCGGCGCGCACCATGTCGATCTGGCGGGCGGCGGCCATGGACAAATCGATGATGCGGCCGCGGACGAAGGGTCCACGATCGGTGATGCGCACATCCACCTGCTTCCCGTTAGACAGGTTGGTGACCTCGACCCAGGTCTGAAAGGGCAGATCGCGATGCGCGGCGGTCAGCTTTTCCATATTGAAGATTTCGCCCGAGGCGCTTCGGCGGCCGTCATAGGGCACGCCGTACCAACTGGCGATTCCAGTTTCGGTGGAGCCGATCTTCGCGGGCTTTGCAGGCGGGGCAGGCACACGCGCGGTGCTGTGCCGGGCGCAGCCGGCCGCGGTGAACATCAGTGCGAGCGCACACGGGAGCCATCCGCATGCGATACGCGCGCGCCCAGTAAAAATAAGCCTTCGGAGCACTAAAACAATTCTACTCGACCTCGTTTTATCGATTCCAGGCCCTTCGCGAACCGCTCGATGTCCCTCCGCGCCCCTCCGCGCGGTTCATTTTTTTCTTGACTTTCCATGGATTCCACCTTATAAAGGGGACACGACCGCGCTCTCTTGGAAGAGTAGCGCTTAATCTGATGTAAAGGGAGAATCACTCGATGAAGAACGCAACTAAGAAGAAAGCGGCTGCGAAGAAAAAGGCTGCTCCGAAGAAAAAGAAGTAGCCAAAACGGCTCGCTAGTTTTAAGTTCAACCAATCGGCCCCGAGAAATCGGGGCCGGTTTTGTTTTTAGAGGGGATGTCGCCGCGCTTGCGAAACGCACGCCCGCTTATAGTTGCAGCGTTTTCGCGAAAAGGGGACAGCCACAGAATTTGATAGAAGATCGCGTTATCGGGACACCGGTGACTGTCCCCTTTTCGCTCGCTCTTATAGCTGCAGCGATTTCAAGTACGCGCGGAACGGCTCTCCCAGGTCATGGCGCTTCAGCGCGAATTCCACGGTGGCCTTCAGGAAGCCGAGCTTGTCGCCCGCGTCGTAGCGCGTCCCCTCGAAACGATACCCGTAGATGGGTCGGCTGCGAAGAGCGTGCTTCAGGCCGTCGGTGAGTTGCAGTTCTCCGCCGCTGCCCGGCTCGATGGTCTCCAGGGAATGGAACACTTCCGGCGTGAGCACATAGCGTCCGATGATCGCCAGATTCGACGGCGCC
>Ga0209415_10001381_pt1 | contig 46473 bp, 37 predicted proteins | sample PeaSoiSIISIP2007_FD_187696 | JGI IMG/M metagenome (GOLD analysis project Ga0209415, IMG submission 187696) | Peat soil microbial communities from Weissenstadt, Germany - SII-SIP-2007 (SPAdes) (version 2) | ecosystem: Environmental > Terrestrial > Soil > Wetlands > Peat | place: Germany... | reverse complement strand
ATCAGCAAAATGAAAATCAAATGGGTTGGTTGAAACAAACCCTCCATAACATATCCTCCTCGCCCGCCCACCAAAGGTCAGCGGCGCGACAATCCGAATCATTATAACTCAGGTGGCAACGAAACCCAATCACGATTTAATGCTGGCCTCCGGCCGGGTTTCCCAAGCGGCCCTACCCGACCCGGGGCGGACAAGCCGGTTTCACGCCAAGGCGCAGAGTACGCAAAGCTCGCAAAGCAGAGACAGGCCTTCGCCTTGGCGTTTCTTTGCGTCTGTGCGCCCTGGCATGAGCTGTTTGGGTTCTTTCACACCTTCACACGCTCTGGTCTACTCGTCACCGCTGCTTACGACCCTTGAAGACCATATTACGTGGTTTCCTGCCTTGCGTGCGGCAGTTCTGCAAATAAAGCGACAGATAGGTGGCCGTGATGTAATCCCGGGGCGAAAAGCCAAGCCGGCTTGCGACCCTGTCGATCCACTTGGCCGGTCCCTCAAGTTCGAGGTAATTGCCCACGGGCGTTTCGTCGAAGGCTGCCTGCGGCGGTGCATGGAGCGACGCTTGTGCCGCGGCGCCAAAGACGGTCCGGAATTTCTCGTAAGCGAACACTTCCCTTAAATCCAGGCTCTTCAGGACCTCGCGCAGCAGCACGCCGTTCCCGACCCGGGTTTCGACTTCGCGTCTTCTTGCATACCGGCGTGCGCGGAGCGGGGGCCCCTTGAATGTCAGCAGGCTCTCGCCCGCCGCGAAACGCAAACGCAGCAGCCTGCCGGACTTGCCAAGCCGAAGATCCGGGAAGTCGAAGAGGTAATTGCTTTCGAAATGCCGCGGCTTTATAACCTTGAAACCCAGTTGTGCCAGTTGTTTTGCCACCTGCTTGCGGTCGCGAACCGGCAGCTTGATTTCGGTTTCGAGAGACGGCTTCCGTTTTCCCAAAATCACGGCGAGATTCCTCGCTGCGCCCGGATTGACACTGTCGCCGAAAGGGACAGCCCCGGCATCCAGTTGCAAGTTAAGAAGTTGTCCTCAGAACTCGCGATCCAGCATGAAGTCGGGCAAAGACCGCAAGGCATCCTTGTAGGGGTTATCGGGGAATGTCTCCAGACAGCGCTTGGCTTTCTGAGCAAATTCCTGGGCCTTTTCTCTCGCCGCCCGCAACGTATCATAGCGATCGATCAGGTCCAGAATCTCACTGAATCGCAGAGAGTTGAAACCGCCCTCGGCGAGCACCGGCTTTACTTTCTGCGCTTCCTCCTGAGTACAGCGCTGCAAGAGGTAGATAAGCGGCAGTGTGACCCTGCCTTCGCGGAGATCGTTCCCGGTCGGCTTCCCCAGGACCTCTTCAGAGGAAGCGAAGTCGAGAACATCGTCGATCAGTTGGAAGGAAAGTCCCAGGTTGAGGCCGTAGGAGCCCACCAGGCTTTCCTCCTCTTCACTCTTTCCCGCCAGCACCGCGCCCAGACGGAGACAGACGGAAAACAGGTAGGCAGTCTTGCGATAGGTCAGCTCGAAATAGACATCCTCCGGGACGTCGACCCTTCTTTGCCAGGTCAATTGCAGCAATTCGCCCTCGACCATGGCTTGGGTCATGGCAATAAAGAGGTCCAGGATCTTGAAATTGCGCTCGCCGAGAGCAATGTTAAAGGCCTGCATGTACAGCCAATCGCCGGCCAGCACACTCAAGTGATTGCCCCAGCGGGAATTGATGGAGGGGCGGCCGCGGCGCATGTCTGCTTCGTCAATCACGTCGTCGTGAACGAGAGTGGCAGTGTGGATAAGCTCGACCACCGTTCCCAACCGAATCGCCGCCTGGCCCTCGAAGCCGCAGAGTTTCGAGGACAGCAGCACCAGGGCGGGACGAAGCCGTTTGCCGCCGCTCCCTTGCAGGTATTGACCGATCTCGGTGATGGGCGGAACGCTGGAGACACTCTGCTGGCAAAACTCCTCTTCCACCTTCTGGAGGTCAGCACGCACCAAGTCGAAGACTTCTTTGGTGGTCAGGCTATTGACGGAGGCCACGTATTAGTTCCTCATCGTCCCTTCAGTTCTAAACTGCCGGCGCAGGTTTTTCAGGGGACAGCAGAATCAGGTTGCAAAGTTAAATAGTCCCACAAATTGCACTTGAAGGGAAGCATGAAGTTCAGTTTGAAGATCCTGCGACTAGCGTGTTGGGATAATAAAAGGCAAGAATCTCCTGGAAGCCGTGTCCTTGCCTGGCCATCCAGGCCGCGCCCAACTGGCAAAGGCCTACGCCATGCCCCTTGCCACGGCCTTCCACCAGCACCTCATCACCCCGAGGCTGCAATTCGTAATTGTTGCCGGGCACCACGTCCCAGCCCAGGATGCGGCCGAGTTTCAGCCGGCACGCTTCTGAGTGGCTGGCGAGCCCGGCGGCCTCTTCGGCGTCGAGCCGCGCCTGCCAATGCGGTGAATGTTGCAAGCAGTAATTACAGGCTACGGAGAAGTAGGGATAAGGAGCAGGCGCGAGGCCGACTTCTGCGAGGGTGCGGGTCCTGCCCCCGCAACTTCCGGTGAATAGCGCGGGGACAGGCGCGCCATCGTAAAAGAGGACCAGGCCCCGGGTGGCCGCGGCTGCCTGTGCCGCGAGCGATTGGGGGGACGGCGGTTCGCGAAGGAACTGGCAGTGAGTCGTATCGCAGAAATCAATTTGCCCGTGGCGCGACCGCGAAGCCAGATAGTAGGAACGCGTGGCCACCGCCTGGGCTTTCAAAGCTTCCAGGGAAGCCTCGGGAACGCTTTCGGCGGCCACCGCCGAAGCCACGGCCGTTTCCAGGTCCATATTCACTACAGCAACCAATTCGTCGATCCGGCACGCGACGTCGAGTCTGCCGCGATACCGCCTGGCAAGCCTTCCGGGAACGGAGAGCAGGAAATCAGAGGCGCTTCCCGTCGCGCCTGCCAGGTGTACTTCAGCGGCCACGAAGGCGTCATTCCTGCTTCGCACGCGCACATGGTCCCCTTCCAAATCTAAGAAGGCTGAAGCGCCATCGGAGAGGCTGACTTGGTGTGAGCCCGCGGTGAGAATCAGCATTTGCCCGGGCGGGCAGGTAATCGCCAACTGCCGGGGATGAAGCAGGCCAAATACGCCAATCCGCAGATCCCGGGCGGAGGCGCAAAACGCCAGCGTAACGAACGCGAGAGCGGATAAGGCAAGCCGTTTGCGGATTAGATCCTCTCCGAAGCGCGCTGAAGAGCCTGTCCCTAACCTGTCATTCCGAGCGCAGCGAGGAATCTCGCTCTGATCTTTGCTTGGGAACTGGTCCGAGGCAGAGCGAGATTCCTCGCTGCGCTCGGAATGACAGGTACGCTTTCTACTCGAGATTGACCACGCTGTTCAAGATCCGGCCTCCGAGTTCGGCCGCACGAGCGCCGGGGACACCGTGCACGCGAACTAGAAGCGCCAGGCGAGGCTGGTCCGCCGGGTAAAGCATGAGCACGTAACCGTCGCCCGGCGCGCGAGGCTGGTGGACGCACGGCGCGGTGCCTGTTTTGGCCAGGGCGGCAGCTCCGTGAAGAGTCAGACCCACGGCCCCGGCAGTCCCCAGCTTGGCGGAGAGAGCCATCCCACGCAGCAGTTCGGCCGCCCCGGCAACTCTCGGCGCGGCGGCGAGAAGGACGTAGGCGTGCAAGAGTTCCTGAGGGTCAATGCGCCAAGCGCCGCCCAAGCCGATCATTTGCGCCGCGCCGGAGGGCGCTTGTCCAAGAGAAAAGCCGAAGCGTTGGGCCATGGAATCCACGTCTTCAGGCTTCAAGGTCGAAACCAGGTTCATGAAATAGGCATTACAAGAATATGCTATGGCAGAGCTAATATCCACAGGTCCGTGGCCGCGCGGCAGCCAGCAACCGTCGCGCGCTCCGTGGCAAAAATAGCCCGGATACCTGAAATCGTGCTTCTGCGCGTAGGCCAAGGCAAGGAACGGCTTCACGAGTGAGCCGACCGGGACCGGTTCGGTGATCGCGTCCCAACGGCAGGCAATCAGGCGGCGCGTGGCGGCGTCGATCACGATGTACGACAAGTCGCTGGAACCATAGCGCTCTCGAAGCAGGCGGGAAACCGATTGGTCATAGAGTGAAGCCGCAGCCAAGGGGGAGGCCGCGAAAATGAAAGCCAATAGCATTGCCGCAAGAAACCCTTCACCCGTCCCGCTCCGGTTGATGAAAACACCGGCAGCGGGACACCCTCTCCCCAAGGGAGAGGGCTTTTCCGTTATGTGCCGGCCCGTTTCTTTTCCCCACATACGACCTACCTCATACCACCTACTTTTTCTTCAGCCGGTACGTTGCCGTCTGCACGAGCATTGGGCCGCGGTCCTCGACGATCAGCGACTCGGACTCGATGCTCCCGAGCGACTGGCTGAGGGTTCCCAAGTTATCAGAAAAGAAAGCCGGCTCGCGCCCTTGCTCGTCTGCCAAACCGACATTCGCTCTTGGCAGCGGCGATTCAATCAGCCGCATCATGGCCAGGATGTTTTCGCGCTCGGCGGCATGCTGAAATCCTGCCGCGTAAACCAGATTCTGACCCTGCGCGGCGCTCGCTGGGCTCGTCGCCGGGACGGGGGGCGCGTGGCCCAACAGCGACTCAAGCATTTCGTTGGAGTTTGCCACGACGAGAATTGGTCCCCGCACCGCCACGGCGAGCGGAACCAAGCCATCAAGTTGATAGTAACTGGCGCTCCCTTGGTGATTTTCCACCCAGCTCACACCGATCTGAGAAGTCGTCCACAGGTCTTGAATGGCAGTTCGGATGGCGTCCCTCGCCGCCTGCGAGTCCCAATTCGCTGAGCTGCGAATCAGGATGGCAGTGTGCGGCTCGACAAAAGCGGGCGACCCGGCATGACGAAGCGAGTGAAATTCCAGCACCGCCTCGAGCGGGGCCGCATTCAGGAGCTTCTTGAGAGCATCGACACCAAGGGCTCCTGCCGTCCCCTGAAGAGGAGCAACGTCGATCCGTGTCTCGAGGTCGCTCTCGCTGCCCGCCTGCCCCGGAGTGGAAGCGACGGCCGGCGCGATTTGGGAAGCGACGCCCGGACCGGTGTGGGGCATCAAAACCTTCTGCTGCACCAAGTTGAGCACCGTATCTGACGCGGGATCTTTCCAGGCGAGGTAAAGGCCTTGCTGCGCAGGGACCATGCCAATCAATTCGCCCAAGGCGCTGCGGGCGGCAGGGAGAGGCTCCGACCCCGCGGGCGGATTGGTTTTGAGGAGGACGCGATCCTCGCGAACTTCCGTCGCTGACCGGTGCACGTCCGCGACTTCTGCCGAGTAGGGTTTTAGCTCCGCGACGTTGCGCTCGATCCAATAGCTGCGAAAGTGCGGCGACTTCACCAGAAGCGGCAGGTTCATCACCAGGCGGACATCCCCGATCGGCCCAGCCGCCGCAACCACACTCTTATACCAGATCTCGTCCGGGAGCCGGGGCTGCGATTTGCCGGAAAGCAAGCCCAGTGCGCCGGCCATGAGGTCTTCGCGGGTCGCGAGCAGCAGGAAGTCGCCCGAGGTGGCAAACGCCACCAGGCGATTCTTCTCCGGTTCCGTCCGAACGTAGTAGGGAAGGTCCGCGGCCTTGCGCGGCTCGAACTTCTCCCGGCTCGTCCACAAAACGTTTTGCATGGCGCGGGCGGACGGCATGCGGGTGATGTAGAGGAATTCCAGGTTGCCAATGTCGTAGATGGCGAGCGCCGACTGCCCGCCCGCGAGCGAATCCAGCAGCGTCATATCCGGCGGAGCGCCCGCGGCCACGGCGAATTGCCGTTGTGCTTCCTGAAGGCGCAGGAATAAACGTGAGCGCGAGAAGACCTGGAAATTGTCGCTCGCGAGCCATTTCTGTTTTTCTTGCGAGTTGTTCCAGTCGTGGACCAGCTTGTCGAAGTCGGGTGACTCCACGAAAAGCAGCGACCCCGTAGGCATGAAAGCGGCGAGGCTGGACGAGGGCGGAGCGGGCGCCTGGCCGGGCGGGGCCATGGCGAAGGAGACACTCAGAAAGCAGAGGACGAAAAGCGCGGGTTTCCTCATTGCCCTACACCTCCTTCAGTCGTCGGCCCGCTATGACTGAGCAAGCGGGGTCTGACCAAGCCACTCTGCTCGAGGCGGTTGGAGATCACCGGGCGGCGCCCCTGGTCGGCCTTCTCGAGCTTGATTTGCGCCTGAGCGCGTTCAAGCTCACCATTTGCCTTGGAGCGAGCGGAGTCGTCGGTCGCGAGCATGGCAGCAATCTTCCAGAGCCGCATTGCTTCCGCAGGCCGGTCGAGCTTCACCAACGCGCCAGCCAGTTGGGCGGCCAGGAGCGATTTCCGCTCATCGCTCAACTTCTGATCACGCAGAAACCACTTCCATAGGGTATCCGGATACTCGGCCTGACTGGACGCTTCCTGAACTGCTTCGCCTTCCTGCGTAACGAGCGGCAGGGCGAGTGTCAGGCTCTGTTCCAGCAAGGGTGTTGTGGCTGTTATGGCAAGTTCGTTCTGGTTTGCCGCGGCCGCCACCTCGGCCAGATCGACTCTCGGCGAAACGCTCTCGGGCACAGCCTCCGCGGACGGAGACCGGGCGGTACGCTGCGAGAAATCCTCAGGACGAATGGCAATCGCGTCCAGGAGGAGGCGGATTTTGGCGGTGGGGTCGGCTGCATCCCGCGCTACTCGCAGGCGCGCATAGTAGAAGCCGGGCGACTCAGACGCCGCCGCGGGTCCCCCACGAACCAACCACCCGAGTTCGGCGCTGACCTGGCCTGGCGCAGACGCTTTGAGGGCCCCAAGGGATTCGGCGGCCGAGGCTCGCTTGGCATAAGCAGCGCTCGGTGAGGTTACCAGCGCGTTGAGTAGTTGGATGGCATCGCTTCGTCGCGTGTTCGCCGCCGCTTCCGCCTGGGCCAGTTTGAGCTGGGCGTCGGCATCCCAGGGAACGGCCTTCAGACGCATACTGTAAAAATTCTCGGCCTCCGCCGGGTGTCCCATCTTCAAGAGCAGGTCACCGGCTGCGGACAGGTTCTCGAAAGGCTGGCCCGCCACGAGGTTCATGCGCTGGAGCAACGCCACCGCTTGCGCAAGATTGCCCTGTTGCAAGCGTACTTCTGCAAGCCCCAGGAAGTTCGCCGGAGCGAAATCGCGAGCCTCAATCTGGCGGGTGTATACGTATTCGAGGAGCCGGCGAGCGCTTGCCGGGTCCTTTTCCTGCAAACCGATCGAGGTATTGCGGAGGACTTCGAAAGAAGGAGCCTTCTCGGGGGCCTGCTCAAACTGCCGGAGCAGTTCCTCTAGCGTGTTCGACTGGGCCGCGAGGCGGACCATGAGGGGAGCGATCTCAAGCCGGCGCGGGTCACGAAAATCCTCCGGGAGGTTATTAAACGCGCTTTGGGCGTTGGCAGTGCGGCGATGGTCCAGCAAGAATGTAATCCACTCAACTTGCCAATCGTGCGAAGTTTCAAGCGCGGTCGAGTGTTCGGCGCCGAAGGTCTTGTCGGCGTGGTCCTGAGCCAAGGCAAGAATCTTCTGATAGACAGGCTCCTTCTGGCCCTCGGGGAACCATCGCGCGTGGACAATTTCCGAGAGGAAATCGACAGGGGATTGGGCGGAGCGGGAAAGATCGAGCAGCCAATTCGTCCCTTGCGTGGGATCTCCCGCCGCAGCCAGCGCACCCCGCAGGACCGGCGCGGCGCGGTAACTGCCGTTGCGCCGGACGTAGGTGCGCACCACGCGCTCCGCATCCTCACGCAAGCGAGGGAAAAGCTTCCTTTCGCCGATGTGTTCGAGCGTGGCTTGAAGGTCCGTCCAGAAAGCGGGCGGGACGGTGCGGCTGTCTTCCTGCGCGCGCAAGGCCACGAACCCCGCTGACCATTCCTTGATGGCATCCTCCTGCTTGCCTTGCTTCCAGAGGATTTGCGCCCTGCGATCGCGCGCGTCGGCGCGCTTGGAATTGAGTTCCAGCGTATGTGTATAATCCTCCAGCGCAGCGTCGAACTGGCCCGCCTCCCGGTAATAATCGGCAAGGGTGAAATAGGCATCCGAAGTTGCCGGCGTCCCTTCCAGAGCAGCCGGCAGGTAATCCTCGGGGTTGCCCCGATGCGCAACTGAAAGATACTCTCCGTACCTCCCGCCATAGTAAAACCAGATATCACCTGCCAGCGTTTCGTCGCGGTTCGGAGGCTTGCTGACGCGACCGCCAATGGTGCGTGTATCGAGCGCCTGCTGATAGGCAGAACTAATGGCAGGTGAAGTGTCGGAGTAGTAGAGTCCCACCAAGCCGGTGTAAGCGTGTGTCCAAACGGGAGGCAAATGATGCCCGCGCGCGGCAACCGCCTGGAGGGCCAGATCGACTTTTCCCGTCGCCAGCGCCGAGGTTGCAGCGGCGTCGCGCACCCGATCGGCATCCTCCCCTCCCGCAATGGCGACGAGTTGCTGCGGCGAGGTCTTGGACAGCAGATTGAGGTAGCGTCGGAGGGGCTCGCCATTCAGGCCATGGCCCTCGAAGGCCTCCTGAAGCACTCGCAATTCCGCGGCGGTGTTCCCAACTGCTCGGTAACTTTCGGCAGCCTGTTCGAGGATGAAATTCTTGCCGGGCTGGTTGGGGAAGACTTTCCAATAGTCTTCGAGCTGCGCCCCGAATTCGTTGAAGCGCATACGCTGCTTTTGCAGCAAAGCCAATCGTGATTGCATGGCCTGGGCCAGGGGCTCGCCGGCCGCGGCCAGCATCGCCTTGAACCGCCAGCGCGCCTCGAGGTCCGTAAGGCCCGCGGCTTGCGCCAGGGGAATGAGCGCCTCATTGAATGCACTTCCCGCCTTCCCTTCTTCCTGCTTCAGAAGGAAGTCGGCGAAGGCGCTGGTTTCTTCCGGCGCGTAGTAGTCCTTCACCACAGTACCCATGGCGGAGAGGCAAGGAGCCAGGTTGGGTTCGATCTTCTGATCCCGCGCCGCCTGCGCCGCCTCTCGCAAACGCGTGTAGCCCGTGCCGTAATCTCGCACGCGCGTGAGGATCGTTGCGTAGGCGGCCGCGCCACTGAAATCCTCAGGCCGGACCAGCAAATCCTTGCCGGCCAGCGCCACGCCGCGCTCCGCAAACTGCCGCGCCTGGTCGAGCAGATTCCAGCCCGTCAGGCGTTCGGCAACAGCGAAATAGAGGTCGGGCTTTTCGGGCCGGCCTTCAATCAATGCTTTCTTCAACGCCGCGACGGCCGCATCGGTGCGCCCTTCGCGCGCCTGGAGTTCCGCCACCTTTTCCATCCAGGCAGGATTCTGGTAAGCCAGCTCGTAGAGGCGCGAATAGCTCTTAATGGCGTCGTCAAAGCGCATCAAGCGTTCCTCGAGGCCGGCCTGGGCCGTCAGCAGATCAGTGCTGTCGGGACGGATGGCGCGGGCACGCGCGTAGGAAGCGATGGCGGCGGGATAATCTTCGAAGAAAGCGTCGAGGCGCGCCACGACCATGGGCCAGCGGAAGTCCTTGGGAGAATCGGCGGCGGTTTTAGAGTAGTAGTCGAGCAGTTGCTTGCCTCGGCCGTTGCGGCCGGCGAAGCCTGCGGCCTCCTGAACCAGTCCTTCGTCTCCCGGAAACTTGTTGATGATTTCGATGTATTGGTCAACGCCTCCGGCAAAATCCTTCAGACGAGCCAGCGCAGGAATCAGCCCGCGACGCAGCGCCGCGATGCGAGCCGTTTTTTCCTCGGCGGGCAGATGCGAGTCGCGGAAGGCCAGGATTTTGGCAAGGTAAAAGTCGCGCAGAGATTTGTCGTCGCCTTCGCGCGCGTAGGTATCCGCCATGGCCGCCAGGTATTCGGCGTTGTAGGGCTGATCCTGGAGCAGCGCGGTGAGCAATTCGCGGGCGCGCGCGTATTCCTTGACTTCCGCGGCTTTCGCTGCCGCGTCGAAGCTGAATTGCCTGCCGAGTTCCGGGTAAGCCGCTTTGGCGGCCTTCACCAGGGTGTCGATGGCGGGGTCCCACATCTTGTTCCGCCAGTAGAAATCCACCGTGGAGCGGACCACGCCGAGCAGCAGCGGAGTCTCGCTATAGACACTCTCCATTAACGCGCGAGCCTGCTCAACCTGGTTCTTCGATTCGTAGAAGCGGGCCAGTTGCAGGCGAAGCTGAAGCTTTTCAACCGGGTCCGCGAGCAGAGCGATTTCGCGCTCGAGGATAAGGATGCGATCGTTATCGAAACCGTAGCGTTCCGCCACCGGCTGAATTTGCGCGAGAAGCTCGAGCGAGGAAGTCTCCTGCGCCAGGTGCGTCAGAAAAGCTTCGAGATCCGCGCGGCGGTTGAGCGCTTCGAGCACGTCAAGGCGCAGTGAGACGGCATTCCAATCGGGGTTGGCGCCGCCGGCTGCCTTCTCGGTCGCCTGCTCGATCGTCGCGCGCAGGTTGGAACGCTTGACCAGACGCAACAGCCGCGCGCGCGCCGGCGAGTCGGCCGCCGCAGCCAGAGCGCCGCTCAAGTATTCGCCGACCGCGCGCCGATAGTCGCGTTGACCTTCATACACCGCTCCCGCCTCATAAGCGAAGAGGGCCGGATTCGAGAATTTCCTGCGCGCGTCATTGATAATTCGCAGCGTATCGCCGTACAGAAAGTAGTCCCAGAAAACCGTCGCCGATTCGAGGAAAGCGTCGGGATTGCCGGGCTCGAGTCCTGGCACGCGATTCCAATACGGTCGCGACTTGGCAAACATTTCGCGGTCGGCGTAAATGTCGCCGATGCGAATCAGGATGTCGCGATCACCAGGGCGGGCCTTCGAGAGGGTTTCCTCAATTGATGCGGCAGCCGCCGTGTCCTGCGGATTAAAGGGGGCAAGCGACCGGAAGAGGGAAGAGGCGCGCCGGCCCATCGCGAAGTCGGCCGGATAAGCCTCTGCAATCGCCTTGCTCAGCGGCACCGCAGCTTCAAAGTGGGACCGCCAAATTTCCGCCTCGGCGACGAACTGCGCGGCGGCGGGATTGGCCTTCGTCAGCGCGTCCCACTGCCCGGAGGCGGCCTGGGGAATCGAGGCGCGGACCGCCTGAAGCTCGGAATCGAGCCGGCCGCCGCTGGCGAGATCTGCAAAGAACTCCGAACGCATGGTGTCGTCGTAGAACCAGTACTGGCGAATCAGCGCCTTCCAGGCCTGCCGGTTGTAAGTCTGCTTGGAGCGAAAGGCCTCCAGCAGATTCCGCACGAAGGTGAGATTGTGAGGAAAACGCTGGTGGGCATAGAGGTTCAACTGCATGTACATCTGGGGCACGACCGGGCCGCTCCAAACCACCGAGCGGAAGTATTCCTCAAGGTCCGTGCCGGAAAAGGTCTGGGTCACCTGCCGGGTGAGTTCTTCGAATTGCTGCCGCTCGTGCCGGCGAAGATACCAGCGGGCCAGTTTTTGATACCAGGAGCGATCGGGAAACTGCTGGAGGGCCTTTTTGTAAACGGCCTCGATGCGTTCGTCCATGCGGTTCTGCTCGAGGAAAGTGGCCAGCCGTTCGTAGAGCCCGGGGTCGTTGGGATTGTGATCCATCTCGCGCCGGAAAAGGTCCAGCACGGCAAGCGGCCTGCCAAGGGCGACCAGGCGCGAAATGTAACGTTCCAGGACTTGTGAGTATTCCGGCGATCGCGCTTCTCCCGAATGGGCAGGCGGCGTGCGCGTGGCCCGGAAGCGGGACTGGAAAGGCAGACGGCGGCGTGGCCGGACCACTTGCGGGACTGCCGTAGCTGGGCCGCCCGCGGGAGCCAAGGATGGGCTCGTGGCGTCGGAGGTTTGTTCGGGCGCAGCCTCCTCGTTCTCTGGCTCGTCAGTTTGCCCCGGCTGTTGCGCCATCGAAGCGTTTGCGCGGGCCCCCTCGCCGAGCGGGACGTGATCGGCACGCGCGGCCAGTTCGGTCAGTAGCAGGTCATAGAGCGCGAGTTCTTCCTTCTCCATGTCCTTGCGCGCGTAGGAATCAGCCATCAGCATGGCGACATGCACGCGCTGGGGCGCCGCGGGGAACGCGCTCAGGAACTGGCGGCCTTCTTGCAAGATGGCATCATCCAGCCCATAGACGGCATAGGCATCCAGCAAGCTGGCGTGGAGTTCACTGCGCTCGGCCGACTGCGGAAAGCGCTTGTCGAACAGCGCGACGAGTTGGGCGGCGCGCGCGCGGTGAAAATACGCCACGGCAGTCCCCTCGGCTTGCGAGTATTGAAAGGCGGGCGACTGGGAGTTCAGCAATAACGAGAGGACGCCGTTCAAAAAGCCGGGATAGGGATCCATGGAGCCGATATCACGAAGGAAAGAAATCGAGTTGTTGCCGAATTCGATAGGCTGCTCGGGGGCAGAGAGAAGAAGATTGGCAATTCCGGCAAGAGCCTTTTCCTGAAGCGCCGGATCCGCGCCGGGCAAGCTGTAGAGTGCGTAATAACACCGCGCGGCTTCGTTATAGGCGTGGATGCCGTCCAGGAGGCGAGCGAGCGTCCAGAGTGGTTCGGGTTTCCAGGCGGCACGGGTTCTCTCCATGCGCAGCCGATACTCGACGAGCGCGCGCTGCGCTTCCGCCGCGTTGCCTTGTTGCTGGTAGTAATAAAAGAGGCGCGAGGCGGCCGCCACGTCGCTGGGATCGGCGGAAACGGCGGCGCGGGCGCGGCTGAGGAATTCCCGCAGCCGATGGGTATCCTTCAGGAGAGCAAAATAGTCCTGGACGAGTTCGGGCGGCCAGAGGGGCTGAAAATTGTGGTCATAGATGGCCAGCGCCTCGTCCGTTGAGCCGCGTTTATAGGCCAGCGTAGCGCGGGCTTCGATGGGAAACACCTGGTCGCTTGGAAAGGCCTTTTCGTAGCGGCGAATGAGCTGCTCGGCCTGTGCAGAAAGTTGAGGAGTCGAGGAGTCGAAACCTGCATGAGCCTCGACTCCCCCGGACCCCGCCTTCTGGGCTACGTTTCTCCCGCCGGTAAGAAAATCAAAGAAGCGGGAATAAACTGCCGCCTCATGAGGGTAGCGCTCGAGCCACGAGTCATATTGCTGGAGCGAGAGCGCCTCGGGTAAAGCTTGCAGGCGGATGACCTCGAAGCTGCGTTCGAAAGCCTGCCAGGCCCGCTGTTCGTTCGCGGGCCGCAGTTTTTCCGCAGGCAAGGCAGGGGCCTGCGCGGCGGCGGCGAGCGCCTTGACCTCGTCCAACGGGCGTACGCGCCGATGGTAAAAGTCGGCAAGCTGCAATTGGGCGTCGGCCTTATCGGGGGCAAGTTGGGCATACTTCTGCCAGTCTGCCTCCTCGGCTGCGAAATCTAATTGCGCCTCGTCGGCGCGGGCGCGCATGCGATACAACTCGGGGTCATGGGGAGATTTCGAGACGAGGTCGTTTAAGGCATTGCGAGCCTCGCCAGGCGGGCGGCGAACGCTCACCGGGCCGCCTAAAAGCGTCATGCTGCGGAAGAAGACGGCTTCGAAGCGGCCGTTGCTTTCCAGGTTTTGTAACCATTCGACGAGATCGCCACGCGCAGTAAGCCCGGCAAAAAGCAGGAGAGTGACCGGAACGGCCAGAAGAATTCGGGAGCGCGAGCTAGGGGAGGATTTCAATGGCCACCTCCTGACTGCCGATGTTGTGGGCAATATCTTCCGCCGTGACCGTCAGCGTGTAAGTGCCCGCAGGAAGGTCCGCGGGAATAGGCAGGCTGCCGGTGTTGGCCCGTGCGTCCTGGTTCCAGGTGAGAAAGGCGGGTTCGGCGCCGTACAGGCGAGCCACCACGGTGCGCGTCCGCGCCGATGCGCTGACGCGCAGGGGAATCGACTCGCCGCGCCGGAATTGATTCTTGTCGAGGCGAACCCTTACGACCGGAGGCTGCGTGACAATAACGAAGCTCTTCGACTCGCGATAAACGTGGCCATCGCGGTCGCGCAGGATGAGGCGAACCACATAGGTCCCATCGGTCATTTCCTCGGGCGCCAGGAAGCGGGTTTGCCAGATGTCCTCGCCCGGCAGGTAGCGCAGGGCTTTGATCAACCCGAAGGGGAATAGCGCCACTACGGAACTTATGGAGAGATCTGTCTTCACGCGTATCACGGGATCGCCGGGCCGGATCACGCGCGGGCGCAGCAGAGCCCGGGGAGCCGCCAGGAACGAGGTGTAGGGCGTAACGAATTTGTACTTGCGAGCCAGGCGAATGATTTCGTCCACGGAAGCGCGGTCCTCGCCGTCGCGCTCGATCTTGGCCAGCAGCGCATCAACGCGCGCCTTGGCCCAGGTGCGCGGCAGATCCGGATGCTCAAGGTTCTCCTGCGGCAGTGGCACGCTGGCGCGCATCCTGGCGGGAGCGCCTTCCCGAATGGCCTGGATATCGAACTGTGCGGTGGGCAATGGCTTCTTGTATTGGCCGACCCAGGCGGCGACAGAGCCGGGGAAGACTGTATCCTCGAGCGCATAAACCAGATCGAAGTTCGCCGCCGGAGTGGTGGTGAGTTTGAGTTGCGCGAGAGAATTTCGTCCGACCTTGCCGAGGAAGGCATTCAGCTTGAAATCCATCGGCTCCGTCGAGCGGACCCATTCCATCAGACCGCGATTGCGGCCGAGCAGGCGCAGGAGCGCCTGGTTGGCGTCGTCACCGACCCCGAAGGCATAGGTGCGGGGGCGAGAGACCTCGAGCAGGGCTTTCCACTGCTGCGAATACCACGCCGCCAGCCGTCCCGTGCCAATGAGGCCGCGCGTAGCGTCTCCGTCACTCAAAAGGACGAGGTAGCTCTCGCCGCTCGAACCTTTCGCCTGTTCGAGGGCGGCAGCGAGCGCCTGCTGAAGATCGGTTCCACCACGCAGTCTGCCGGCTCGCACGAACTCGAGCGCGCGCTCCACCGCGGGTTTGTCAGCGCTCACGGACTGCTTTTCGAACCAGTTCAGCTCCGTATTGAAAAGGAGAACGTTGAAGCGGTCAGTGGGGCGCAACGAGCGAAGCAGCGCTTCCATGGCCTGATAGCTGTGCTCCAGTTTCTCCCACTGCATGGAAAGCGAGGTATCGAACAACACCAGAAAAGTTCTTGGCGATCCGGCGAAGGCTGCGCCGCCGGCGGAGGACACGTGGGCGTGAGCAGCGAACAATGCCGAGGCCTCGAAAAAGCCCGGCTCGCTCGAACGCGCGGGAGGAGCCTCCGTCGCCGCGGCATCGGGCTGCGGAGGGTGCGGGTTGCGATAGGTCAGGACCTCGAGCGAGTCGGCCTTGGCTTCGTCCAGGGTATATCGTACGGCGAAATCTTCCTTGAACTGGATGTCGTTGGTTTCGAGCGAGGCCTTCACCACCGCTGGTCCTCGCTCGGTAATCTTCAGAGGAAACGTCTGGCCGACGACCTGAAACTCCCGGATGGGGTGTTGGGTGTGCAACTCAAAGTCGATCGTGAGATGAGCGGCCGACTGGGCCTGGTAGGCATCGGGATGCAGAGGCACGGCGAAAAGCGACTCGAGGTTTTCTACCGGGAGGCTCTCGTGATACTCGATCTCAATACGTTTTGTGCCGAAGCCCGGAATGGGAACGATGCGCGCGCTGAACACCTGGCTGCGCCGCGCCTCTTCCGCGCCGCGTTCGCCCATCTGGAGCAGGCCGGGGTCGATCGACTGCCACTTCAGCGCGTTGTAAATCTCCTCGGCGCGCTTTCTCTCCAGGATGACACCGGGGATGCGCATTACGCCGTCCCACACGGCGAAGTCGGAGATGGCCGCGCGGCTGGGCAGAGCAAAAATGTAATTGCCCTCGAGGACGTTTCCGCGATGGCTGCCGTAAATCTGCTGGATGAAGACGCGGGCATCGCCGTTGTCGATGTAGACGGTGATGTGCATTTCGTCGAGCGATAAGATTGCAGGGTTCGGCCGTTCCTCCCCGAGCGGGATGATGACGCCGGAATCACCGTAACACCAGGAGGCGGCGGAGAGAAGAACGAGGAGAATCGCGAACCGGATGATCGGATGACAGGATGTTGGAGTGAGCCGGTAGACTCGCGTAGATCTTTCGATCACGCAATCTTCCGGAAGTCGCGATTTGTTCACGGTGGTTCTCCCGATCACCCGATCGTTCTGAGGCCCTGCTCGAGAATCCGAATCAAACCATTGTCCGTACCGACGTAAAGGTAGCCGTCGTGCACCGCAAGGGCGGTGACGTTAGCTGAAGGCAAGCCAGCCGTAACGTTGTTCCACCGCCCTTGCGCACGCTCATAAACGTACAATCCCCTTCCCAAGGTTCCGGCGTAAACGCGCTGGGCTGTAACCAGCATGGCGTTGGGATTCACCACGAACTCCTGCGAGGCGTCGGGAAACCTTTCGCAGCGGCCGGTGGGATCGAGGCGAAAGATCCCGCCCCCGTAGCTTCCCACGAACCACTCGTCGCCAACGCGCGCGAGGGCCGTAATCCAGTTGGCTTTCAACCCGGAGTTGGCGGTGGTGTAGTTCATGCGCACCTTGCCGTCATCGAGAACCGACAGGCCGCCAAGTGTTCCGGCCAGCAGCCTCGTGCCCTCCGCCGCCAGGGTATAGACGTGGTTGTTAACGAGGCCTTGAAAGGCGTAGATGCTGCTTGCGCCGCCGGAGGTGAGAAAGGTAATGCCGGCGGGCGTCGCCAAGGTCATGCCGCCTGCCGTCAAGGCCACGTCGGTCACGTGATCGGCGATTAACCCGTCGTTATGGCCTAGGACTTCGCGTTGCCGCAGGGCGGCGTCGAACACGACGAGGCCGTTGGCCGTGGCTACGATGGTGGCGTCGCGCTGTGAGTCATGAACGATGCGGTTGATGCAGAAGACATGTTCATCCTCCAGGTGCGTGGCACGCTCGCCGCCGGGTGAGAGCACGTCCATGCCGCGATCGAAGTAACCCACCCAGAGCCGACCGGAGGAATCGAATTCAAGCGCGGAGACGTTGCGGTCCGCCAGCAACGAAGCTTCGCGCTCGAAAGCGGGGCGCCACGCGCCGCCGCGCGGATTGAAGTTGTAGAATCCGCTGTCCGTCAATGCGAAGAGGTTGCCCTGGGCCGACAGCAGGCGCATGATGCGGCCCGAAATTTCCTGGCCGTGCGGGCGCGGGCCGGCATTCACGCATGCCGCGAGTGGGACCTCGAGAATGCCCTCGTCGAGCGTGCCCACGATGAGCGTTTCGCCATCGACGAGCAGCGAACTGGCGAAGAAACTCGATGCCAGCACGCGCGTGAACTTACCGCCCCGGAATTCCGCCACGCCCATTGGGGTGCCCACAAAGGCCCGGTCTCCCTCGACCGCCAGGGAAAGTACGCGCTGATCGGGCAGCCCTTCCGACTCCGCGAAGCGGTCGGCCTGGCCCGCGTGCCAATGAACGACGCCGTTCGTGAGCGTGCCCACCCAGAGGCTGGAGTCGTCACCCGCCAGCGCCGTGATGTGTAGCTTCGCAAGTTGGGGATGGAAGGATGAGAGGTGTGTGCCGTCGTAAACCAGGACGCCGCTTTTCTCCGTGCCCAGCAAAACTCGACCGGTCGGCAGGGCTAGTACAGCAGTGAGTTGGCGAAGCGGCCCAGCCTTGGGAAGGATTTGCCGCACACTCTTTTCGCCGAACGCCAGCAAGCCGCCGCCCGCCGTGGCGAGATAGAGTTCCGGCTCGGCGGCATCTGCGGCGCGGCCGATCGACATCCCTACAAGAGGCGCTGCGGGCAACTCGAGGCCCACTCGGTAGCGCACCGCGGGCTTCCCCTCCATGGAATACTCGATGAGGCCCGACGGGCCGCAAACGTACAGACGGCTGCCAAAAAAGGCCGCATCATTGAATGCCGCCGGCGAACTGATCCATTCGACGCCCGGCGGAGCCGCACGGTTTAAACGCGAGACCGCGAATTTCAGGTTTTCTTCTGCCGCCACTTCCGAGGTGGCCTGTTGGAGCGCTCGCGACGCCTTCCAGATGGCTAATCCGGCGACCCCAAGAAGCAGGAGCACGATAAAACCTGCGAAGAGAGGCCATTTTGCTTTGAGGAGTCGCATACTCGTCTGATTGATTATATACAACTTGTACGGGGATGGCTTGCCGTGGTGCGGCCACGGGATTTTGCGTCCGCGTAAGCGGGATGTTGAAGGCAGAGATGGCGGTTCCGGCTCGTCCAGCATTCCTCAGGCAGGCATTGGAGGGAAGCGGTCTCATGGAATCTTCGTTCCAGCGGGCCAGCGCGGAATCCACCGGCGCATGGCTCGACGGTACTCCTGGTAAGACCTCCCGAATTTCCGTACCAGGGTAGGTTCTTCGTAGAGGAGCACGAAGAGGTGAACGAGAGCGAACAGGAGCAAAGCCAGGACCAGAATCGAAATCGAACGCTCGTAGAGGGCGAACCCGATAAGCAGTATCAGTCCCCCAATGTACATTGGGTTGCGGACAAACCGGTAGGGGCCGATGGCGACGAAGGCCCGTGGAGCATCAAAAATGGCAGGTGTTCCTCGACCTCGTGAAATGAAAACGCCCGCGCAGGCAAGCACCAGAAATGCGCCGAGGACCTCCAGGATTGCGCCGGGTATTTCGGCCGCCGCGGGTAAGGAGAGTCCAAACCGCTGGTCGAAGGATCGAACCAGCAGGGCAATCCAACCAAAGAAAAACAGAAACCCGGTCATATAGATCACGGACCTGAGTGCGAGGAAAATAATCTTCATGGCATGCCTCCGTTCCAAACGGCGCGCGGGGGAAGAGCATTATGGCGGCATTCGTGCCATTTGGAAAGAGATACGATTCGATATGCCGCAGCCCGATACAGGATTCTTAGCAAATGACACCACGACCGGGCCACTGCCCTATTGAATTCGTTCCAAGCTTGTCATATAGTTCCCGCGCCGAATTGTGTTGCCTTGCTGCCTTGCTTGGCGAACTAGCCCGGCAGAGAAGACGCGGCAAGTGAGACCAAGTGACTCAAGGGGGTGTCGAGCGAAGCGGCGCCGGATGTTCCTCAGGCGAAATGAACCGCGCCTTCACTCTCTCAGGAGATAAGCAAATGCCCAAAGCCAATCCTTCGCTCCTAAGTTTTCATCGAGTGCTGGCGTTGTTGCTCGCAAGCCTGGCACTCGTTTTGAGTTGTTCGGCGCCCGTGCCCAAGCCGACCGGCCCAGCGGCCGATTACCAGGACGCCAAAGATATGTTCAAGCGTAGCCGCTTTGACCGAGCTCTGGAGTTTTCCGACGGGCTGGCCACAGCCACACCGGCTACAAAATACACCGAACGGGCGCAAGTGCTCCGTGTGGTGATTTTCACTGGCCAGCTCCAGAGTTGCAAGGAGCTGGCTGAAGCCTATGCCACAGGCGCCGATGCGACGAAGAATGCGCATTTCAAAGCCGAATATGAGCGCTCGCGCCACGACAATATGCTCGACGGGATGAAGGCCGCGCTTGGCCTGGCGGAAACCGCGCACCAGCTACTGGAAGGCGGCAAAGTCTCGAAGCAGTTGATTCTGGAAACTTCCTACCCCTCGGTCGAGGGTCCTATTGAAGTGGCGGACCTCGCACATGTCAAGGAGGGTGGTTGGGTCGAACCGGACCACCAGGATGCCGCGGCAGTCGATTCGCTAAACAAAGCGATTGACGATGCCTTGGCGGGCGCCGTCAGCGGGGATCGCTCGAAGGCCCGAAGCGCCCTGGCCTCCGGCTCAACTACGGTCGATGGCCTGGATTTCACTATTTTCATCGGCAATCAACTTGTCGACGGGGCGGGCTTGCTCGACCGCAAGCACGGCAACGATCCTGTGAAACTCCGGGCGGTCTGCAACGAGGCGTCCGAGGCGGTTAAGGCGGCGGAAGGCTTGTTGAAAGAGACGCCTAACGCGGATAAAGAAAAACAGGTTAAGAAGCTGGACGATCAAATCAAAACCACCCTCAAGCACATCTAAGAGGACGCTTCAAGACGCTCGCACCGCGGAGGCGCAGAATCGCGGGTATTGAATACGAAGGGCCTTGTCTCTGCGTCTCCGCAACTCGGCGGTGAGGTTTTGGATTTGAACACAATTCCAGGCGTCCGCATCGGACATACCAGCGACTTCAAAGGTCTGACAGGATGCAGTGTGGTCCTCTGCGCAGCGGGCGCGGTCTGCGGCGTGGACGTTCGCGGTTCCGCTGCGGGCACGCGTGATTTGGCTCCTTGCCTTCCAGGCCATTTGGTGGAGCGCGTGCACGCAATCTTCCTGAGTGGAGGGAGTGCTTTCGGCCTGGACGCTGCCGCGGGTGTTATGGAGTACCTGGAAGGGCGCGGCGTCGGATTTCCGGCCGGGAAAGTCCGTGTGCCCATCGTGCCTGGCGCCGTCATCTTCGACCTCCACTTGGCCTCTTCAACCGCCCGTCCAGACCGGCGGATGGCGCTTCGAGCCTGCCGGAAAGCAGGCCGAGAGGTAGTCGAAGGGTCGGTTGGCGCAGGGACCGGAGCGACGGTCGGAAAGCTATTCGGCATTGACCGCGCCACCAAGGGTGGCGTGGGATTCTGGAGCCGGGAATTGCAGGGCGGAGTTCGCGTGCAGGCCCTGGCCGTGGTGAATGCCTTTGGCGATGTCGTGGATTCCAGGAGCGGCAGGGTGCTTGCCGGAGCCCGCCGGTCGCGCGATTCAGCCGAGTTCGTGGGAACTGTGGAGAGCATGTTCGAAGGCCGCGCCGGTCAGGGTTTTGGAGCAACCCACACGACGCTGGTGGTCGTCATGACCAACGCCGCGGCCGATAAAATCCAGATGACGAAGGTAGCCCAGATGGCGCAGGATGGACTGGCGCGCGCTATTCGCCCCGTTCACACCCAATGGGACGGAGATCTGGTCTTCGCGCTTTCGCTGGGTCGAAAGCCGGCTGATGTGAACACTGTCGGGACGGCCGCAGCCGAGGCGACCGCAGAAGCTATTGTGAGGGCCGTCGAGACGGCGGAAGGCCTGGGCGGCGTTCCGTCGTGCCGGGAAATCAGGGGCTAGGGACTAGGGATTAGGGGCTAGGGACTGGAACGCTGCTGCCTCCGGCTATGTTCGATGGCGACCATACCTAATCTTGGTCTCTGGTCCCTAGCCCCCAGCCCCTAATCCCTAGCCCCTGCTGTTCAGTGGCTCGGTTCTGGACCGACGCCAGGGTTAGTGGATGGAGGGGGCATGGGAGCGGCGGTGCTGCCATGCGGAGTTGTGCCGGGCATGCTCGCCGTGGCAGTGGATTCAACCCGCCATTTATCACCGGTTTTGCGCAATCGGTAAACTATGCCCACGGCCATATTGGGAGCTTGTTTGCTTCGGAATTTCACCTGCGCTAGAGCCGTGTCTCCGTTGAAGGTCACGTCGCCCAACTCCACCGTCATGTTCTGGAAAAAGACGTTTGGCTGCTGTTTCAGGTGCTCCTCGATGGCCTCCTGAACTGCCGCTTTCGAATCGATTCCGCCCAGCTTGTGGCAAGCTGCTGAAGCAGCCACACTTAGCACTACAAGACTGATCACCACCACGCGCATCGGGACCTCCCCTATCTCGAACAAGCCTAGCCTTGCGCTGCGGGATTGTCAAAGGAGGTCGTAGCACAGGCACTCCTGCCTGTGCCCGTGCTCGATGCCAACAGGTCGCGCGAAGGCACAGAGGCAGGAGTGCCTGTGCTACCCAAGGCCGAGGGTCCGCCCTATCCGGCCAGGTTTGACACACTCGCGCGCCTGGTTTAAATTGACGATTCTAAGAATAACAAGGAGCCACCATGCTCGATCTGAATTTCGTCCGTGACAATCTGGAATTGGTGAAGCAGAAAATGCGCGAGCGCGGCCTGGGAGAGGCGCTCGGCGGGTTTGAGTCCATTGACCGCGAGAGGCGCAAATTTCTTTTGGAGGCGGAAACGCGCAAGGCGCGCCGCAACAAGGTATCCGACGAAATCGCGGCGTTGAAGAAGGCGAAACAGGACGCCTCTGCCCTGATCGCCGAGATGAAGCGGGTGGGCACGGAAATTCAGGAGTTGGACGAGAAGGCCAAGCAATACGACGAGCAATTGCAAGAACTCCTGCGCACCATTCCCAACATGCCTGACGCGAGCGTTCCTGTTGGCCGCGGCTCAGAGGAGAACCAGGAGGTTCGTCGTTGGGGCACGCCCCGCGAGTTCGACTTTGAACCGAAGGCGCACTGGGACCTTGGACCGGCTCTGGGCATCCTGGATTTCGAGCGGGCAAGAAAGATCACCGGGACGCGCTTCGCCGTGTACAGTGGTGCGGGAGCAAGGCTGGAACGCGCGCTGGCCAATTTCATGCTCGATATGCACACGAAAGAGCACGGTTATACCGAGATCCTTCCTCCCTTCATCGTAAACTCTTCGAGCCTTTTCGGCACCGGCCAACTGCCCAAATTCAAGGAAGACCTCTTCAAGCTCGAAGGAACCGATTACTGGCTGATCCCTACCGCGGAAGTTCCGGTCACGAATCTCTATGACGGTGAAGTGCTGGAAGCTGAAAAACTGCCGGTGAAACACTGCGCGTGGACAGCCTGTTTCCGGAGTGAAGCGGGGTCCTACGGCAAGGACACCCGCGGCATCATCCGCCAGCATCAGTTCCAGAAAGTCGAGATGGTGAAATTCACCCTTCCGGAAAGCTCTTACGACGAACTCGAGTCCCTCACGCGCAATGCCGAAGCCATCTTGCAGCGCCTGGAGCTTCCGTATCGGGTGGTGGCGCTTTGCACGGCCGACCTGGGCTTCAGCTCGGCGAAGACCTATGACCTGGAAGTCTGGCTTCCTGCCGCCCGCGAGTATAAAGAGATTTCGTCTTGCTCGAACTTTGAGGCCTTTCAGGCTCGGCGGGCCAACCTGCGCTTCCGGCGCGGCAAGTCGGGTAAGACGGAGTTACTTCACACCTTGAACGGCAGCGGCCTTGCCGTCGGAAGAACCTGGGTGGCGATCATCGAAAACTACCAGCAGGCGGATGGCTCCGTCATCATTCCTGAGGCGTTGCGGCCCTACTTTGACGGACAGGAGAGAATTACCAGGCAGTAGGCAGGTCGGCAGATGGGCGGATGGGCAGATCGGCAGGTGGCAGCGGTCATTCCAGAGGGAGTGAAGAGCGGCTTAAAACGCTACGCACAAAGGCCGAACGGCGACGCTCTTGCACCATCATCTTCTTGAGAATTGTGTGTGAGTTGTTGCGGTACTTGCAGCTTGGAAACGGTCTAACGCTGTTGGGCGCCGATCCGTAGCTGCGTGGAGACGCGGTACTCAGCGCGGGCTCTCCACTGTCAGCTTCCCATCCGCCTTTCTGCCTACCTGCCTACCTGCCGATCTGCCCATCCGCCCATCTGCCGACCTGCCCATCTGCCTCATTTCTGTTCGCTTCCCGGCGCGGGTTCCGGCATGTAGCGGTGAAAATCACCGGGCGCGTGGGTGTGTTCGAATTGGATGGTGGAATGAGTGATGCCGAAGGTGTTGGCCAAGATCTCTCGCAATCGCTGGCAGATTCTTTCAGATTCGGAGGTCGGCATGTCAAGGATTTGGATGTGGCAGGAAAGAGCGTGAGACTCAGTCCCCAAGCTCCAGATATGAATATCGTGGACTTCACGAACGCCCTGCACTTCCAGCATGGCATTCGCAACCCGTTCCAGCTCCATGCCCTTGGGGAGGCTCTCCAGCAGGATGTTGGTCGAATCCGTAATCACTCCCAGCGCCGTCCACACGATCATTCCCGAGATCAGGAATGCGATGAGCGGGTCGATCAAGGTTTGGCCGGTTCTATGAATCAGCCAGGCTCCGGCGATGAGGGCAAGGTTGGAAAGTGCGTCGCCCAGATTGTGAATGAAGACGGCGCGCAGGTTCAAATCACGGCGGCCCGATGCCAGTGCGAGTGAAATGCTTCCGTTGATAACGAAGGCCACGATTCCGACTATCAACATGGCTTGGGTGGCGACCGGCTCCGGCCTCATGATCCGCTCGTAGCCTTCGTAGCAGATGAAGATCGCCACAACTACCAGCAGTAGGGAATTCACGAAGGCAGCCAGCACACCGGCGCGTTGGTAGCCATAGGTTCTCTGTTGGTCGGGAGGCTTGCGCTCAAAGTAGATGGCGATCCAGGCCAGTACGAGGGAAGGAAGGTCAGTCAAGTTGTGCCAGCCGTCACTGACGAGCGCCAGGCTGTGCGCGAGGTGGCCGGTGACGAATTCAATCACCACCAGGATCAGCGTAATCAGCAGCGCGCCCTTGATGACCCAATCCCGCCGCTCTAAGTGGCCGTGACTGTGCCCATGACTGTGGCTGTGGCTGTGGCCATGACTGTGGCTGTGCACACGAACCCCCGCCGTGATTCTATTCCATCGGGGAATCCGCGTGCAAGAACAGTGACGAGTGACAAGTGACGAGTTACGGGCAGGAGTCAGTACGAAGGCAAAAGGGTAAAGGCTGAAGGATAAAGGACGGCGCACGGCACAGGCGCGAGCGCGCCCAACAAGGATCAGGGCGTGAAGGCTGCATTTACCCTTTAGCCTTTACCCTTCACACTTCATTCTGACTTCCGACTCCCTCCACGCCGTCAGACTAATTTCGCATCCAGAGTGATCTGCGTTCCGGCGAGGGCTTTGGAAACCGGACAGCCTTTCTTGGCGGCCTCCGCCTGCTGCTGGAAGGTGTCGTTGCTAATCCCTGGAATCTGGGCTTCGGTGAGCAATTCAATTTTGGTGATGCCAAACCCGCCCTCCACCGGTTCGAGGTGCACCTTGGCGGTGGTGTGGACGCGGGTGGGGGTGAAGCCGGCTTTCGACAATCCTGCTGAGAGAGCCATCGAGTAGCACCCGGCGTGCGCCGCCGCGATCAACTCCTCGGGGTTCGTGCCTTTCCCGCTTTCAAATCTGGAGGCGAAGGAGTAGCTGCCTTCATAAGCGCCGCTGCCCAGCTTCATCGTGCCGTGTCCTTCCCTCAAGTTGCCTTTCCATTCAGCTTCGGACGTTCGAACGGCCATAGTGGTGAACTCCTTTGGAAGAATTTAGATAGATTGTGTGGAATGCCCGTCAATTGGTCCTAAAAAACCAGTATAACACGCGTGATCGAATGTGGATGCGTTGTCTAGGGAACCAGAACGATCTTCCCGTAAGCGCCGGGTTCCATGACCGCCTGATGGGCGAGCGGCGCTTCGGCGAGCGGCATCTCGCGGCCCACGATGGGGTTAAGCGTTCCATTCTCCAGGCCCGCGACCAGCGCCGCGTGAATGCCGACCAAATCATCCTTTGTGGCATTCATCAACGTAAATCCCAGAATGCTCAGGTCGCGTTGCATGGTGGCGCGAGGATTGATTTCGATGCTGCCGCGATTTCCGATCACCACTACACGCCCGCGCAGAGCGAGCAAGGTGAGGTCTTTCGCCAGGTTTACGTTAGCGAGCATCTCGAGGATGACGTCGACGCCGCGGCCCTTCGTCAACGTTATGATCTCCTCCTCGTAGCCCGTCCGGCGATGGTCGAGTACGTGGTGCGCGCCCCGCTCGAGCACGAGCCTTTGTCCTTTCTCCGTGCTAGCTGTCCCGATCACGTTGAGCCCGCCCGCGCGCGCCATCTGTACCGCGGCAATGCCCACGCCTCCACTGGCGCCGTGGACCAGCACGGTCTCCCCAGGTCTTCCCAGCGCGCGTTGGTAAAGGGCTCGGTAAGCTGTTGCGTAGGGAACGTTGACGCCGGCCCCTTGCGCGAAGCTGACCCGTGCGGGCAGGGGGTGAACCTGCGCGGCCTCGCAAAGTGTCTGCTCGGCATAGGCGCCGCGCAGCGTTCCGCCCACGTAGACACGCTCACCCAACTGGACGTTGTCCACGCCTGCACCGACTGCCAACACCGTCCCCGCTGCGTCCATGCCGGGCGTATAGGGCAGCGAAGGCTTCAGCGCATAACCGCCCGTGCGGATATAACTATCCACGGGGTTCACGCCCACCGCTTTCAAACTCACCACCACTTGGCCGGGGCCGGCCGTGAGGTCCGGCACTTCCTCGAGTTTCATTACTTCCGGCCCGCCGAACTCATGAACGCGAATGGCTTTCATATTTCTCTCCTCCTCCTAGCGCCGACGTTCAGGTCAGCAAGGCCGCAGCCGACCTAAAGGTCGGCGCTACCGCCCAACCGCCGCTACAACACTTGCAGACCCGCATCCTCCGCCACCACTTTCGACAGGGCCGCCCAGTCCAAGTCTCCCCACCCCCGGGCCACCCCACTCACGAAGTGGTCACGAATTGCGCTGGCGACCGGCATTGGCACCGCGGCTTCTTCGGCAGCGGAAAGCACCAACCGGAGATCCTTTAGACCCAGCCGGAGCGCAAAGCCTGGGGGCGAGAACTTCTCCCCGATGATGATTTTGCCGTAATTCTCGTACACTGGGGACTGGAAAAGCGAGCCGTTGAGGACCTCGAGGAATTGCCCGGGCTCGACGCCGGACTTTCGGGCTAGTGCGAATGCTTCCGATAGGGACTCGAGCATGGAGGCAATCAGGAAATTCCCCGCCAGTTTGAAGGCATTGGCCGCGTACTGCTCACTCCCTATCACGAAGACTTTCCTTGAGATGGCTGCCAGAAGCGGGCGCACACGTTCTATCGCTTCCAGCGGACCCGCGGCCACTACCACCAGTCGCGCCGCCTGGGCGGCGTCGGGCCGTCCGAAAACCGGCGCGGCGATGAAAACCTGGGAGCGACGGGCGTGCTCTTTCGTGAGTCTCCTCGAGAGCGCCGTGCTGATGGTGCTGAGGGAGACGTGAATTTCTCCCCCGGCAAGAGTGTTGACGATACCCCCGCCTCCCAGCGCCATCTCCTCGAGGGCGGCGTCATCCGCCAACATGGTCATGACCACTTCAGATTGGCACGCTTCGGTGAGCGTGTGCGCCACCTGCGCGCCCGCAGATGCAAGGGCTTCAGCTTTACTACTCGTTCTGTTGTAAACGGTCAATTGGTGGCCCGCCCGAAGCAGATTTTGCGCGATCCCAAACCCCATGTTCCCTAATCCAATAAATCCGACCTTCACACGCTCTCCTTTTTCGCAATAGGGTGGCCCATGTGGCCGGTAGGGGGCAAAGCCACCCACGCAGCCGGCCGGCTCGAGCGCAATTCGGGCAAGCTTTCACCCTGCCGCTGTCTACTGTCTTCTGCTTTCCTGTGGAACCACGGAGATGAGCCGCTTCTCGCCGCGGCGGAGCACTGTCACCTGGGCTACGACACCCACTTTCTCGTCCGTCAGCAACTGGTGCAGAGCGTCAATTCCAGGGACACGGTGATCGTCATAGCCGACAATCACGTCTCCTTCGCGCAGGCCCGCTATCTCCGCAGGGCTCTGAGCTTCCACCGACGCCACCAGCACGCCGCTTGCGACTTCCAGGCCGTTCAACCGCACCACCCGGCGCGGTAGGGGAACATCCTGCCCCGCTACGCCGATAAAGCTGCGGCGTATCTTGCCGTCCCGGATCAGGCGGGCCGCAACAAATTTCGCCGTGTTGGCCGCAATGGCGAAACAGATCCCCTGCGCCGGGAGGATAATTGCCGTGTTGACGCCCACCACCTGTCCCTGCGAGGTCACCAGCGGGCCGCCGGAGTTTCCAGGATTCAGTGCGGCGTCGGTTTGAATCACATTGCTGATCAGGCGGCCCGTGCGGGAACGGAGCGAGCGACCCAGCGCGCTAACCACTCCGGCTGTTACCGTGCATTGGAAACCGTAGGGGTTTCCGATGGCGATGGCCAATTGTCCCACGCGCAGCGCCTGGGAGTCCCCCAAGGAGGCGGGCACGAGGTTCGAGGCCTCGATTCTTACTACTGCCAAATCTGTCTCCGGGTCGTCCCCCACCAGGTCGGCCTGAAATCGCCGGCCGTCGGTGAGGGTCGCTTCGATCATGCTCGCGCTATGCACTACGTGACTGTTGGTGAGGATGAATCCGTCGGGAGTAAAGATGAACCCCGATCCATGCCCGAGAGCCTGCCGTGGGACGCGTGGCTCCGTGGCTTGCTCCCTCTCGGGCGACTGATGAACTTCGAGGTTGAGGACGGAGCTACTGACCTTTTCTGCGGCGCCGATTACGGCACGCGAATAAGCGTCCAGAAGTTCGTCGTCCGGCGCCGGTGCGACCGTGGATACAACTCCGGCGGGCGGGGCGGGAGTAATATCCAGTACATTCTCTAAAATTGCTTCCATTCGCTCTCCTGTCTTGGAGCCGTTAATTACAGTTTATTAGATTCCTGGGGTGCAATTCCGTTTCGAAAGCCTCTCCCTGCGCGTCACCCCCGCGAAAAGCCTCGGAGCGGCGTCGCGTCGGTAACCCTTGTGGGTCCCCTAGGACGGCCAGAGCTGGCCCCTACAATTCGATTTCTCGGAGTGTTTTCAGTGACGCCCAAGTCGCCCTAATACACTACACCGCAGGATTGAGGTAATATATCTGTTGGCGGGCCGACAACGGCCGGTCCAGATGTACTGTAAGGACGGGATGTATGTGCCTCCTCGATTCAGGACGAACGAGCGAAAGCCCAGCGCGGCGAGTTAACCTCAAAGGCCACCTGGGCAGAATTGCGGCGCTGGCGTTGGTGGTTGGCGTGTGCGCCGTGCCGGTCTGCTTCGTTCGGGGGCAGACTACGCCGCCGGGTTCGTCAACGTCCGGCGCCAAGAACCCAACCCAACAACCTGCCGTTCGGCCAGGCGAGACCGCGCCGCCGACCAGTAAAGACCAGATTAAGGTCCTGGTGAAGGTGGTGGACGTCCCGGTGACCGTTGTTGGCAAGCATGGCCTCCCGATCATTGATTTGACGCAGAGTGATTTTCAGATTTATGAAGATGGCAGGCCACAGTCGATCCGCTACTTCAGTCAGGAGTCCCACCTGCCCCTGCGGATTGGCCTGATCCTCGATACCAGCAATAGTGCACGGCGGCAACTCGAGTTCGAAAAGAATGCGGCAACAGATTTCGTCTTTCAGATGTTGCAGGGAAGGAACGTCAAGAACCAGATTTTTCTGGAAACCTTTGATACTTCCAGTTCGCTTGTTCAGGATTTCACCACCGACCCTGAAACTCTCAGCGAGAAGATTCAGGAGCTGAAGGCAGGAGGCGGGAAGGCACTCTATGACGCCATCTATAACTCCTGCAAGGATAAGATGATGCACGCAGGAGACCCCGAGCGCACCCGGCGGGTCCTGGTGCTGATCAGCGATGGTCTCGACGTCCAGAGCCAGCATTCCCTGGATGAAGCGATTTCCATGGCGCACAAAGCCGAAACCATGATTTATACCATCGGCAATGCGAGTTATGGCTTCACAAATGCCGGGGACGACGTGCTGGCAGGGTTTGCGGACGGCACGGGCGGTGGAGCGTTCTTCCCCCTCCGTGACGCGCCCGGCACCGACCTGGCAACCGGCTACTTATCCCACGGGCAGATCGGAGAAACGTCTCAAAACAAGGGACTGGGCGCGGAGACCGGAACCTTTTCCGCGCAACGTCTGGTGCACATTGCCGACGCGATGGAGGCCATCTACCACGAGCTGGGAGCCCAATACGATCTGGGGTATACACCCACGAATGGCCTCCTCGACGGCACCTACCGAAGCATTCGCGTCCTGCTGACGCGCAAAGGCGTCACCTGCCGCTGGAAGCCGGGCTATTTCGCCACTTCAGAGTGAAACGGGATCGCCCTCTTGCGTAGTAGGATTTGACCTTATGGGGAAACAACGCCGTCGCACAACGTCAGCTCTCATGCAACAACTTCGGCGGGAACGGGAATTGGCAACTGCCCGGCTCACGCCGGCCGAGCGCCTGCGCGAGGCACTTGAACTTTCTGAATTCTGCTTTAGACTTGCTGCCAAAGGCCGTGAACTCCGTGCTATATCAAGCTCTCCGCAGAATCTTAAGCGTTCTTGAAAGCCTGAAAGTCCCCTATGCTTTGATAGGCGGACTCGCTCTTGCATTTCACGACGTCGTGCGCGCGACGAAAGATCTGGATTTGCTTATCCTATTGAGTCCAGTCGAAATGGAGAGGCTGGCAGGGCAGCTCCGAGCAAATGGATTGCATGCCCAGGCTCGAAAAGGAGCGCCCGGAGATCCCGTCGTGGGTGTCGTGGTTGTGGATCTTCCAATTGACGCAGGTGTTGTCCCTTGCGATCTCCTCCTTCCCTCCGCCGTTTGGCAATCGCAGGCAGTGCGCAATGCCAGTACTTTTGAGGTGGAAGGATCGGCGGTCCGCGTTGTTCAAGCCCGCGACCTTTTCTTACTGAAGCTGTACGCGGACGGACCGCAGGATTTGCTGGATGCCGGGAGCTTGCTCCGATTGCAGGACGAATCCACGGGTAAAGAGTGGAAGGACGCAGCCTCCAAGTTGCGCATGGGGCAGGAGTTGAAACGGTGTTTGAGCTTCATGACGGACCGCCGATGAGGAGAACTCCATGGATTTACCCAATCTGCTGGAGATGTTTCGCAGCGCCCGCGTCGTCGACCTTAGCCAAACTCTCGAAGAGCACATGCCCCACTTCCCCACGCATTCCATGTTCTTTCACAACTTGTGGGGCTCTTACTGGCATGGCGGGCGCTCGCTGAGCTATCAACTGGTGATGCACGAGCACAACGGTACCCATGTGGACGCGCCGGCGCACTTCATCAGTGACGCCAAGCCCCACGCACACCTCACCATTGACCAGATTCCCGTAGCTCGCCTGATGGGACGGGGCGTTCACCTAGATTGCCGCGCATGTAAGGAGTCCGACTACGTCTCGCGCCGGCAGATCAAGGACTGGGAATCCCAGCACGGCGCGATTGCGCAGGGCGACATCGTACTGTTCGACTTTGGCTGGTCGGCGCGTTGGGCGCTGCGTCCGCACGACCAGCCCTACGTGGAGCACTGGCCCGGGGTCAGCATGGAAGCCGCGGAATACCTTATTTCCAAAGAGGCCGTGGCCCTCGGCGTCGATACGCTTTCCCCTGATCCGCCGGAGGCCTTGCGCACCAATCCCATCCACCCCGTTGTGCTCGAGAAGAATCTTCTCATTATCGAGAACCTGACAAACCTGGGAGAGCTACCCTCTTTCTTCCTTTTTCTGGCTTTTCCACTTAAGATCCGCGCCGGCTCGGGCTCGCCCATTCGAGCCGTTGCGATCTTCTAACTGGTCGCCACGCACCTGTCTCAAACGCTTTCGGGCTTACCACCCCTTCCCCCTCCTCAGCGGGGAGGGGAATTGGACTCCCCTCCCTGGAAAGGAGGGGGTGGGGCGTGGTTGTTGTCTATTGGCTAACTCGGGCGCTGCGCCTGCGGCCGCAGGAAAAGGATCAGCACGGAACTCAGGAAATAAGCCGCGCTGAGCATGCCGAAGGCGTATCCAAAATTCCCTGTACGTTGGTTGATGTACCCGATGGCCCAGGGGCCGAAGAACCCACCCAGGTTGCCGAGCGCATTCACTATGCCCATCGCGGAGCCCGATACAGCCCGGGGCAGCGTCTCGGTAGGAATAGCCCAGAAAGGCCCGAGCGCCCCGTAGGACCCTGCCCCAACCAGAGAGATAGCAAGGAAAGAGAGGGCAGGGAATTGACGGCTCAATAGAACGCTCGCCAGCATGAACAACCCGCCCCATGCCATAGCCAACGCCACATGCCTGCGCCGCTCCCGTCTCTTATCGGAATGGCGGGATACAACGACCATCCCTACCGCGGTCATGAGATACGGGAGCGTGAAAAGAAACCCCACCTCCGCGTTGCTGAGTTTTTGTGCTTTTTCCATTGCGCTCGGCAGCCAGAAGAGATAGCCGTAGTTACCGCAATTGAGTAAGAAGTAGAACCCCACCATCAGCAGCAATGCAGGGCGGAAAAGAGAGCGAAGCAAGGGTTCTGGAGCCGCGGGATCAAGTTCTGAGGCCTCGCGTTCTAACGTGGTTTCCAGGTAGTGAAGTTCCTGGGCGGAAATCCAACGGGCATGGCGTGGATGATCGTCAACAAAGCACCACCAGATCACCAGCCACAACATTGGGAAGAGGCCCTCCGAAATGAGCAGCACGCGCCAATCCCAGCGTTGCAGTATCCACCCGGAAAGCGGTGAAGAAGCGACCACGGCCACAGGAAGGCAGAGCATCCAATAAGCATTGGCGCGCGCCCGCTCAGCGCGAGGAAACCAATGAGCCAGCAGGACCAGGGTGGCTGGCCAAACGCCGCCTTCCGCCACGCCCAAGAGGAACCGCATCATCCAGAACTCACGCCAGGTGTGGACAAATCCGCAGCCTACGGAGCACGCTCCCCACAGAACCAGCAGGATGGTCACGAAGCGCTTGGCGCTCCATCGCTGCGCCAGGTATCCGCCCGGGATCTGCAAGAGCAGGTAACCCCAGAAAAACAAGCCCGCGGCAGCCCCCTCCTGGGAAGGCGACATGTGGAGAGCCTTGCTCATCGAAGGCATCGCCAGTGAGATATTCGTCCGATCGATAAAGGCGATCGTGTACATGATGAAAGCAACGGGGATGATGTGCAGCCAACGCTGTGTGGGCATGAGAATCGGACCCTGAACGAGTTGCAGCATAGCAGCAGTCACGCTCCCTTTGCAACGCCATTGCGTGCCGTTGCAGGGTAGTAATTGACATCCCTCAGCGGCTGTGCTAACTAAAGTCTCTTAGGCGTCGCACCGGTCCCGCAAGTGCCGCGCCGGAACTTGCCCCTAAGTCAGGGCGTTACACCCGAGAATGCGTATGGGCGTGGAAGAGCTACAATCAGCCTGGGAGTTGCTCAAGGAAGCCTACCAGTATCAGATGGGTGGAGACTACGACATGGCCGTCGAGCTCTACAAGCGCTCCCTCGATCTGCATCCCACGGCCGAGGCCTTTACCTTTCTGGGGTGGACCCACCGAATGCAGGGAAAAATCGAGGACGCCATTGCCGAGTGCAAGAAGGCCATCCAGGTCGACCCCGACTTCGGCACGCCCTACAACGACATTGGCGCTTACTTGATTGAAAAGGGCGAATACGACGAGGCCATTCCCTGGCTGGAGCGGGCCTTGCAGTCCCGCCGCTACGACTCCTACCACTATCCCCATTACCACCTCGGCCGGGCATACATGGCAAAGGAAATGTATGTCAAGGCCCGCTACCACTTGGAACAGGCCCTCAAGTTGTCGCCGGATTTCACGCTCGCCAATGAGGCTCTGGAAACGATCCGCAGGAAGATGCAGTGATCTCGGCCGCGCCACGCGAGTAGCATCCTGAAATCCCCACTGTCAATCTGAGGGAAGTGAAGAATCCCGGTAGTTGGTTTTCGGCCAGTAAAAGCGGACTGCGAGATCCTCCGCGTCTTCGACAACTGTGGCGCGGGCGTCTCGCCCGCCGTGGCACGGGCATCCTGCCCGTGCGCGCGAGCGGGACGCCCCCGCGATAGCGGGTGAGACGCCCGCGCCACGTCCGGCCGCCGACGGGCATGAGCGAGTACCGAGCCGGGATATGGCGTCGCCGACTACCGCAGAGTACAATAGCCTGAAGCTGATAGCTGATCGCTGAGAGCTGACAGCTTGAGGGAACCATGCCCAAGGCTCAATTACAGTATTTGACCGACGAATTAAACAAGCTGCGTGAGCAGAAGCTTTACCAGAAGCTGCGCGTTCTCGAAACCGAGCAGCTTCCCGTCTCCCGCTTCGACGGCCGCGAGGTCATCAACCTTTCATCCAACAACTACCTGGGGCTGACGACTCACCCCAAGCTCCGCGCGCGCGCCCTCGAGGCAATCGAGAAATTCGGCGTCGGCTCCGGGGCCGTACGCACGATCGCCGGCACCATGGCGATCCACCTCGAACTCGAGGAAAAGATCGCCAGGTTCAAGAACGTCGAAGCCTCCGTGGTTTTTCAGTCCGGTTTCACCGCCAACGCGGGAACCGTGCAAGCCATCCTGAGCCGCGAAGACATCATCATTTCAGACCAGCTTAATCATGCCTCCATCATTGACGGCTGCCGGCTCTCCCGCGCTGAAATCAAGATTTTCCCCCACAAAGACCTCGAGGCCTGCGAAAACATCTTGAAAGAAATCGCCGGGCGGAAGTGCCGCAAGCTGCTGGTCACCGATGGAGTTTTCTCCATGGATGGCGACATCGCGCCGTTGCCGCAGCTCGTCGAGCTGGCCGAAAAGTACGGCTGCATCATGATGATCGACGACGCGCACGCCTCCGGCGTCCTGGGGCGGAACGGCCGCGGAACCGTGGACCACTACAATTTGCACGGCCGCGTCGATGTTCAGGTCGGTACGCTTTCGAAGGCCATTGGCGCGCTGGGCGGCTACGTCTGCTCGACTCGCGACGCCATTGAGTTTCTCTATCATCGCGCCCGGCCCTTCCTCTTTTCGACTTCGCATCCCCCGTCCGTGGCTGCCACCTGTTTGGCTGCCTTCGAGGTCCTCGAAGAAGAGCCGCAACTGATCGACCAGCTTTGGGCCAATACACGGTCTTTCAAGGAAGGGCTTAAGAAGCTCGGCTTCAACACCGGCGTGAGCGAAACGCCCATAACGCCCGTCATCGTGGGCGACGCCGCATTGGCGCACCAGTTCTCGCGCGAGCTTTTTGCCGCCGGCGTCTTCGCCCAAGGCATCGGATTCCCCACCGTCCCCGAGGGCAAAGCCCGCATCCGTACCATCGTTACGGCCACCCACACGCAGGAAGAATTGAACCGGGCGCTGGAAATCCTGGAGAGCGTAGGGAAAAAGCTGAAGATAATTTAAAGGGGATTCTAATCTGCGTTCATCCACGTAATCCGCGGCTTGTAATTTAGCCTAGTTCACCGGCTCGGTGAGACCGGCGGAGTGGTCGGCCAGGCGTGCGGGCTGGACCATGCGATAGAGGTGGTTTAACGGCACCCGGCCAGGGCCCACGCTGTACGCCTTGCGCACAGCCTCGGTGACGTAGGCTTTGGCCAGAACCACGGCCTCGCGAAGCTGGCGGCCCAACGCCAGGTGCGCGGCGATTGCAGAAGAAAACGTGCAGCCGGTGCCGTGGGTGTTGTCGGGCTTCACGCGGTCCCCGATGAACACTTCCAGCCCCGAGCCGTCATAAAGAACGTCCGTGGCCTTGTCCAGGTGGCCGCCGGTCACGACCACGGCGCGCGCCCCCATCTCCACCAGCTTGCGCGCCGCCGCCTTCATCGCTTCCAGGTTTTCCACCCGCAGCCCGGTCATTGCCGAAGCTTCGAAGAGGTTGGGCGTAATCACGTGGGCGCGCTTGATTAACTCGTCGCGCAAGTACACCTGGCACGAGTCATCCATCAGCTCTTTCCCGCTCGAGGAACGAATGACGGGATCGAGGACGGAGGGGAGCGCCGGGTTGGATTCCAGAATCTCGCTGACCACTTCCGCGTTGGCGCGATTGGCCAACATTCCGATTTTGATGGCTTTCACTCGCCCATCCGCGAGCAGGGCGGCAATCGTTTCTTTCAAAACCGCGGGCTCAGTAGGGTAAACAGCGTAGACTCCCTGGGTGTTTTGGATAGTCAGCGCCGTAAGCGCCGCCACGCCATAACATCCATGGGCGCCAAAGGTCTTCAAGTCTGCGGCGATTCCTGCTCCCGAGGAGGGGTCGAAGCCTGCGATGCTGAGGGCCACCGGCCACGCGGCGCTAAGCTGATAATTCATTCTTTCTTGCTGAGCCTCGCTTCTAGATCACGACTTTATTTGATTATAGAGGGGCGTGCTTGATTGTCAATAAAGTTTTGTTCACTTCGCCTTTCCCACCACATCCATCTCAGAGTCGGATTGCACCACCAGCTTCATGATCTTTGAGTTTGTAAAGGGAATCGAACCAGAGTTTTCGAGGCGGGCGCTCAGCGTCTGGTGAATGGTGGCGTGGTTCTGGAGTACTCTTCCGTCGTCGAGCGCCAGCAGCACCCTGCCTTGACCCCGGCCGTCAATGTGCATGTCCACGCCCATCCCGTGCGAAGCGAGCTGAGACAGCGGCTCGGTCGGCCCAAGGACCTTCGCGGAGGGCCGTACCACGTTAACGAAGCTGAATTCCACCACCGCGGCGTCAATATCTCCTACCTTGGTCTTGCCGATGTATCGCAACGTGTTTTCCCCTGTAACGTCATACGGATATGCGGCGCTTGCCGGTGAGTCCAGTTTGCGCTTCCACGTCTTCCCCGGTGCCACCGGATAATCGGGGTAGAGCGTGTCGCCGCCCATCTGCTCGAGGAAAAACCTTAACGCCTGGCGAAGCGGCTCGCGGTAGGCCGCGTCCAACTGCTCAAACAGGCCCTCGCCGCCTTCAAAGCCCAGAAGCTTTCCCTCCCGGTCGTAGTGGGCGACGATATCCTGGCCGACGACGTGTTCGCTGATCTCCCGTTGCGCGCTTTCGGCGGAGTCGCCGAAGCTGTCGGGGGTGTGCTGGGCGAGGTTGGAATGGAATTCGAACTTGTCGAAATGATTCTCAATGTCCGCGCTCCCGTCGTCGTGCACCCCCTTTACCGTCACGGTGTTTTGCTGCTGCATCGAGAAGTCGGTCGGCAGAGGAGGCAAGAAACTCTGCAGCTCGGGCGGCTCCGAATGGACCACGGCTTTGGTGTGCATCTTGGTGGCGTAGACCATCTTCTGGCCGCTTCGGTAGTGACGCGCCAGCCTAACCTCTTCGCCTCGAGACAATGCAGGTGCGCACAAGCAGAGCAGTGCCAGGCCCGCGACGAACCGAAGTCGCAGGCGCGGCCCTGGTGGCCGCTGAACTCGTAGGGGCAGCCCTGGTGGCTGCCCTGGCGTTCCTGGAAGGGAATTCACCACGCGTAGGTCCTGCCGCTCAGACCGATGCATTCGCCATTTCCTTTTGGTAGCGCTCCAGACATTCGGGGGAGCAGAAGTGAAGGGTTTCGGAGCCGCGCACGAGGCAGTGGGAAAGCTCGGTAGAAACAAACATCCCGCAGACCGGATCGCGTGCGGTCTTGCCTACGCGCACCTGATTAGCTCGTGCCGAGGGATGAGCCTCCCCGCGCACTGGAGAGGGCCGGAAGAAAACTCGCAGAGCCCCGCCAAGCAGCTTCCCCAATACGATGAGAAAGATCAATTCCACCACATATTCAAGCAAGCTTCCCATAATATGTCAGACGACTCAATCGCCCCGCGGGATGCCCTGATTCTACTGGCTGGACGTAGCGTCACCGGAAGAACCTTGTGCCGCGTCCAACTTCTGCTTCAAGCTTTGAAGACTCGGATTCGCCGGGTCCAGCTTGTGCAGGTGGTCCCACGCCTTTCGGGCTGCGGCCAGGTTGTGGGTCCCTTCCAGGTTCACCACAATGACGTTCAGCAAGGTGGGCTTGTGGTCGGGATCGATCTCGAGCGATTGGCTGTACTGCTTCAGCGCCTCACCGCTCTGGCCAGTGTAGTAGTACGCCGTCCCGAGGTCAGTGCGAGCGTTGACGTTGTTCGGGTTGAGGGCCAGGGACTTCTGGTACCACTCAATGGCCTGCGGGTATTGTCGCTGGTCGTACAGGAAGTTGGCGAGCTTGAGAGGAATGTCGGGGTCTTTGGGGTTCTGTTGCGCTTCCTCTTGGAGTTGCTTGATGATCAACCCGTTGTCGATGGGGGGATGCCCTTGGGGCAATCCGGATGGCATCGCCCCTCCCTGGCCTGTTCCGGGAGAGCCGCCGGCATTCTCGGCGGTCATCCCGGAGGATGCCGTCATCACACCTTTCTGCCGCCCGCTCCAGCCCATCTGCGCGGCTGTGATGTAGCCCGCCAGAAATCCCACCACGAGAAAAACCACCGCCGTTAGTAATGTCTCTTTTTTCATCCGGTTCCCGCGCACCACTCCCTTGCTGCAAGTCTAATTGAGCCACAAGGCAGCGTCAAGCGGCCAAGAAAAGCAGATCCTTCGCTTCGCTCAGGATGACATGTCATTCTGAGCGAAGCGAAGAATCTGCAGTTGGTTGCGGCTTTGCCGCGCCGTGTTACTTCATTCGTATCGGAGGGCCTCTACGGGATTCAGGTGAGAGGCGCGGATGGCCGGGGTAAGGCCGCTGATGAGCCCTACCAAGATCAGGATGACGGTGGACACCCCGACGGTCCCAAGCGAAATGTAGAGGTGGATATCGCCTTTGCCGGAAGTGTCTTCGTAGAGAGGGCCGTACAAAGGAAGCGGTCCTATGGCCGCGGAGGCGGCGTAGGCAAGGCCAATTCCAATGACTCCGCCAATCGCGGTGATAACCAGGGCCTCAGCAAGAAACTGCAACTGGATTTGCCAGCGTCGGGCGCCCAAGGCGCGGCGCAGGCCGATTTCCCGCACGCGTTCTTCGACCGCCACCAGCATGATGTTCATGAGCCCCACGCCGCCGATGCCCAGGGTAAGCGCCCCTACGAACGTAAACAACGCCTCGAAGCCGATGGTGATGCCATCAATGACGGGCCGGAACTGCTCCCGGCCGAACATGATAATGGCGCGCTCGTCGGTGGCAGAGAAGCGTTGCCGCTTGGCGATTTCCGACCGCACCTGGCTCATGGCCTCCTTTTCAAAGCGTGGCGCCCGCGGCTCGAAGACTAGCACCGCGGCATAGCGAGTGTTCCAGAGTTCACCCGCGCTGGAATAGGGGATCCACACCGATTCGTCGTCACTCGTGAAGTAGTTGCTGTCCTGAATCTTCCGCTCCATGGTTCCGATCACGGTGAAGCGGGTGCCGCTGATGCGAACCGTTTCGCCCACTGCCGGCTGTCCGCTGAAGAGCTTTTCCCTGAGACGCGCGCCCAGGAACACCACCCGCCGACGTTCCAGCGCATCCTCGGGGCTGATCCAACGCCCCGCGCTGGGCACCTCGTTGCGCATTTCGCCATATTCCGGACAGACCCCGCGAATCGCCGTGTTGGCCAGGCGGTCGCCGTATGAGATGGGAAGCCAGCGCACGGTTTCAAGACAGGCGGTCTTCACCAGCGTGGCGTTCTCGCGAACCAGGTCCAGGTCCTCTTTTTCAAGCACTACTTGCTTGCCCGCCCGCTGCCCTCCAGCCTGCTCGCTGGTCTGCTGGGGCCAGCAGATCACTGCTCCCTTGCCGAATGCGTCGAAGGACGCAACCACAACGGAACGAAGCCCCCGGCCATAAGCGAGCAACAGCGCTACGGCAGCGATACCCCACATGATCCCCAACATAGTGAGGAAACTCCTCAGCGGCTGCCGGCGAAGCGCGTTCCAAGCTTGAATGATGGTTTCGCGGAACATTGTCGATCCTCGGGCTGTCAGCTTTCAGCTGTCAGCTGTCAGCTATCAGCTTTCGGCCATCAGCTCTGGGTTTGCTGACAGCTGAAAGCTGACGGCTGATAGCTGAGGGCTGAGAGCTAGCTCAACTTTTGAATGAAAGATGTGAGCATTCGCTTAAGCTCCGTTGCATTTCCAGTCAAAGACTCGTACTGATTCTTGTCGAGATAACCCAATTCGTGCGAGAGGAGGATGTGGTACTCGACCTCGCTGGCTGATCCCAGGGCTACAAGGAGAAAGCGTCGAAAGTCCGGGCCGCTACCCCGTACGCATCCTTCTGCTATGTTTGCAGGAATTGACGCGGCAGCTCGCCGTAATTGACTCGTCAGCCCATACATCTCGTCTCTAGGGAACGGTTTGGTCGCCCGGTAAATCGAGAGTGTCAGTTCGTGCCCCTTTTGCCAAACTTTCAGATCCTTGAAAGACCTCATTTGCCCCGGCCTCCCACTATGCGCTCTCAGTGTTCTATGTGAACGGCCTGAAAGCTGATAGCTGACAGCTGATAGCTGACAGCTACCCACCCGGTTCGTACCGTAGTGCTTCGATGGGATCAACCAACGCCGCACGCCGGGCCGGGTAGAGCGCCGAGAGGATCGCAATTGTCCCCAGTAGAGTGAATGACAAAACGGCGGATTTCCACGTCGGCAGCAGCCCCGCGAAGAAGGCCGGCATGGGAAGAAGGTCGACGAGCGCACAAAAACCATAAGCGATGCCCATGCCCAGGCCGCCGCTCAACAACACAATCATCACCGCCTCGATGAAGAACTGGGTCAAGATCGACCGCGCGCTGGCTCCCACGGCTTTGCGCACCCCGATTTCGCGGGTGCGTTCGCGTACCGCCACCAGCATGACGTTCATTACGCCGATCCCGCCCAGCAGCAGGGTCACGATGCCCACCGCACCCAGGAAGAGCTTCATGCTATCCATGATCTTCTGAAATCCCTTGGCCTCCTCGACCGTGTCCCAGAGGGGTGCGGCTTCCTTGTCGCGCGGATCGAAGTGGTGAATACGCCCCAGCGCGCGCTGCACCTGCCGTTTGCAGTTTTCGTGCTCGGCGAGCGATTTTGGAGCCACCAGCAAGTGATCGAGGCTGGTGGGCAACAGAGGCGGTTTGTTGGGGAAATCGCGCCGCATGGCGCCGAAGGGGATGAAGACCTTATCGACGTCCCACCCGTCGTAGCAACTGTTCTGGTCCTTGCTTTCCATCACTCCGATGACGGTGTAGGGCAGGTTGCTGATCCAGATGGTTTCCCCCACGGCGCCTCGGGTGGCGAAAAGTTGCTTCTTGATATTGCTGCCGAGGAACGCCACTCGGCGCGCCTGGGCGTTGTCGCCCCAATCGTAGAACCTCCCTTCGGAGACGCGGATCGAGCGAATCTCGGCGAAGGGCGGAAGCGAACCCGTAACTTCCGGCGAAGCATTGTTATAGAGGCTGCGTACGGATGAACTTCCTCGCGAAAGTTCCGGCAAGACGTACCGGCAGGCCGTAGCCTCCGCCGCCACCTCGGGCGCGTCCGAGTCCTGCCAGCTCACTTCGCGGCCCGCCCGCAGCCCGCCCGCTTGCATACTGGTCCGGCCATTGAAGAAGATCATCAGGTCCTTGGCAAAGGTTTCCTGCTGCCGTTTCATGCCCACCCGCAGCCCTTCCCCGGCAGCCACCATCAGGGTGATCGAAATAATCCCCCAGGCGATGCCAAACAGGGTGAGGAACGTCCGCAGCTTGTGTGACCACAAGGTGCGCAGGGTGTCAAGAATGAGGTCGTGGAAAACCATTGTTAACACCAGTGACGAGTGACGAGTGACGAGTGACGAGCCGAAAACCAGGTTCCAAGCGTCAGGTTTCAGGTGCCAGCAAGAAACCGAGGCAAATTCGCAACCGACCAGTGCCGACTGACGCTGTAGGAGCGGAAGTCACAATTCAAGAGCTGATTCCCGCAGACCAGATCGTTGGTGCTCCTTGATACCTGGAACCTAACGCCTGACACCTGCTTTTCCGCTCGTCACTCGTCACTCGTCACTCGTCACTGAAGTATTACTTGCTGCCCTTCCTTCAAGCCCTCGATCAGTTCCGTCTTCACGCCGTTGGAAATGCCTAGTTTCGCGGAGAGTTTGCGCCGGCCCGTCTTGGAACCCGAATCGGGAGTCTCCAGGAAGGTGTGGCGGTCCTTGTCGTAGATCACTGCCGCCTCCGGCACCATCAACACTTTGTGTTTTTCCTCGAGAATGATCTCGGCATTGGCGCTCATGTTTGCTTTCAGCTCCCCGGTGGGGTTCTGGATCGAGACGCGGACCTCAAAGGTCGTCACGTTGTCCTTCTCGACTCCCAGCGGGGAGATCTTCGTAACCTTACCCATGAATTTCTTATCCTTGAGCGACTCGACGGAGATCCTGGCCGGCTGGCTCAGATAGACTTTGCTGATGTCAGACTCATCCACCTTGCCTTTGACGTAGACCTCGCTCACGTCTCCCAGCGTCATGATGTTGGTGGCCTGCGAGCCCAGAATCAGAATTGAACTGACAGCGTCGCCCACCTCCACATCCCGCGATAGCACTAATCCATCCATGTTGCTGACAATGGTGGAATTGCTCAGGTCCTCTTCGGCATTGTCGAGCGCGGCCTGCATCTGGGCTACCTGGGCTTTGGCGCGCGCCACTTCGGCGCGGCTCACCGCCACGTTGCGCTGGGCTGACAACTGCTTGTTTTGCGCGAGCTGGTAGGATTTCTCAGCGTCTTCCGAAACGGCGGTCGAAACCAGTCCTTCGATCTGCAACTTTCGCTGGCGCTCGGCGGTGGATTTCAAGAAAGGCACATCAGGACCTTGTGCATCCACTACATTGCGCTCGAAAGTCGCCTGTGCCGACTGCACGGAGGCCTCGGCGGCCTGCAAATTGGCGCGGGCTTCAGCCACCCGGGCGCGCAACTGCTCTTTGTCTAATTCCACCAGAACCTGGCCCTGCTTCACTCGGTCGCCATAATCGGCAAAAATCTTCTCCACAATTCCGCTGGCTTTCGATTTCACTTCCACCTTCGCCAGCGGCTCGATTTTGCCGGTGGCGACTACTGACCGGGCCAAATCACCTCGTTCGACTGTGGCCAGTTTGGAGGAATCAATCTGGCGACTCGGCCGCAAGGCGGCGGAAATGCCAAATCCGCACCCGACCAGAACCACTAAAACCACGCTCGCGGCGATCCAACGCCGCCGCTTTTTATGACTGTCATTCGACATAGCGCCACCTCACACCCGGACGGTCTCTCTAGTCGCAAATACGCGAAAGCAACCCCGAATGTTCCTGAACAGTTTTCTCTGACTTATTGTCATACTTCGACAGGGGAGATCCGTGCGACGGTGCCGGCGCCGGAGGGAACGACCAAACCGCGTGCGTCGGACACGCACGATGTCCTGCCAAAGTGGTTGAAGATGTCTTGAATTGGGTGCCTAAACACTTAACGCTGGGCGGAAAGCAGAGTGGGGCGGGAAACGACTTCCACGTGAACCCGTGTCGTTCCTGAGTGGACAAATCCTAAACGCTGGGCGGCTGCCCAGGAAACGTCGAGCAAGCGCGTCCCCAGATTCGGACCGCGATCATTCACGCGCAGCAGTATGGACTTATGGTTTCTGAGGTTGGTGACCCGTATGGTCGTTCCGAAGGGAAGTGTATGGTGCGCCGCAGTGAGCCCGTTTAAGTCGTAGATCTCTCCGCTGGCAGTCATATTTCCTTGCAGTTCCTGACCGTACCAACTTGCGAGACCGACCGCGTGTTCCTGGATTGGCGCGACACTTGCGCGCGGCAAGCTGAGCGAACCGGATAACCGCGCCTCGGACCTCGGCGACAGTGCAATGAAAGCTATTACCGCACAGCCAATGATGAGCTTCTTCATGGACTCCTCCACGCAGTATGCTGCTCTTATTGGCCGAACTCACTTAACCTAGATTCTTTACCTTGGGTTGCGACTCTAGCAACCGCCACTCTAGATAGCCCGGAATGAAATGTCAAGCGGGAAAAGAGGAATCCAAACCGCCCGGTCCAGTATTCGAAGGTTTCGGGCTTTTCGCGCCTTATGGAACTGCCGGACAACTTGAAGGCCGGGTTTGCGATATTAGATCTATGCCGCTGCTGGATTTCGAGGAGGGGCGAGCGACAATTTCCACCCGCACAGGGGTCGTGCCGGAGTCGATAAATCCCAGACGTTCTGCCGCTTTCCATGACACGTCGATAAGACGCTGCCCGAAGTAGGGCCCACGGTCGTTGATTCGAAGCAGGATGTTCTTACGGTTGCTGAGGTTGGTTACTCTCACCGTAGTTCCGAAGGGCAGGGTCGGGTGCGCTGCGGTAAGTCCATTTGAATCAAATACTTCTCCGCTTGCCGTGGTATTACCCTCGAATTCCTCGCCATACCAGCTTGCTTCGCCGGTTTCCGCTTCTTGTTTCGGTACCACCGACGGGCGTGGCGGCAGGCTCGAAAGGGACGACCTTGCCTCAGACTTGGGAGACAGGGCAATCAACCCTGCCACCGCGCATCCAATCACAAGTTTTCTCATTCATCCTCCATACATCGCCCACCCATTCCTGTGGACCTGGCCAATTTGAAACGAGTTGTCGGGTTGGGGATGAAGGTATTGTCGAGTAACGTGAACAAAAAGTCAAGGAATAAAAACAGTCTGGCCAGCCTAGTTTTCCCTGGCCCGTGAGCCGTTTACCGACTGCCAAGACCAGTAAAGGTCGTGAGCCATTCAATGTTGGAAAACAGGCTTCTCCGGCCAGCAAAGAACCTCAAGGCGAGCGAGGAGAGGGTTGCCCTAATCCCCTCCTCAACTAAGGAGGGGAGTCACTATCATGAGTTTCAAGTACCCGCCAGCCGACGGATATGCGTAAGCCCGAACTGCCCACTCCCTCTTGCCCGCTGCCCACTGCCCACTGCCTACTGCCTACTGCCTACTGCCCACTGCCCACTGCCTACTGCTTTCCCCGGCCAGCGGGATCTTCACCTGAAACACGGAACCCTCACCCGGCTCGCTTTGGGCGGCGATCGTTCCCCCGTGGGCTTCGGCGATCCACTTTCCGATGGCCAGTCCCAGGCCCGCGCCTCCGGTCTGGCGCGAGCGCGCCGGGTCAGCGCGAAAGAAGCGTTCAAAGATGTGGGGGAGGTCCTGAGCAGCAATGCCGATGCCGCTATCGCTTACCTCGGCGACGGCAGACCCGTTACTCGAGCCCAAAGAGACCTTAATGCAGCCTTGGGGCGGTGTATATTTCACGGCGTTGTCGAGCAGAATTACGAACAGCCTGAGCAGCGAGTTGGCATCGCCATTAATCCAGACAGGGGTCTGCGGCAACTCCGCCTGCAAACCAATCTGTTTTGTTTCCGCCAGCGCTTGTCCTTCCAGGCAGGCTTCCTCAATGCACTCGGCCATGTTAATGCGCGCTCGCTCAAGGGCTTGGGCGCCCGAGTCGGCGCGAGCCAGGAGCATCAGATTCTCGATGAGCGAAGACGTCCTTTGCAGATCCTCGAGGATTTGCCGAAGCGTCTCGCGATACTCCTCTTCCGTTCGCGCTTTCCGCAGGATGATTTCGGCCCGCGTCCGCATCAGCGCCACGGGAGTGCGCAGCTCGTGAGAAGCATCGGCGGTGAATTGGGTTATTCGCCGGAAGGCCTGTTCGAGCCGTTCCAGCATGCCGTTCAGCGTTTCCGATAAGCGCTGCAGTTCATCTCCGGTACGCGGCACTGCCAGGCGGCTGGAGAGGTTCTGCGCGCTGATGCTGCGCGCCTCCCGCGTCACCTGATCCACGGGTCCAAGCGCGCGCCGGCTGAGCCAATAGCCCCCTGCTGACGCCAACAAAAGGAGTAGGGGGGAAGACAGAACCAGCACTCGCCGGAAACGACTCAGCGCCTCATTAAAATCGTCCAGCGGGTAGGCGAGCTGCACGACGTAAGTCTTGCCGACCGCTTCCACAGGAACGGTCAGCACCCGCAAGGGCACGCCGTCCGGCTGCTGAGTCGTGAAAGCAGTCCGGGTCTCACCCGGCGTCGACGGGCCGAAGTGCGCCATGGTCCTGGAACGATAAACCCACTTGCCGGCAGGATCTGAGACCTGCAGGAGATCGCTTCCGGCGCGTATTTCTTCGTCCCGCTTGAGGTCGCGCTCCAAGTCAGCCGTACCGGAGTCTCGCTCGATCAGCTCACGGATCCCCTGAACCTGATCCTGCAAGTTCTCATCGACAGTTTCCAGGATGCTGCCGCGCATGGCGTAATACGCAACCACTCCGAAGGCGCAGAATCCCGTCGCTAGCACGGCGAAGTACCAGGCCGTGATCCGGATGCGAAGAGGGAGGGAAACGCCTAGTTGGTCTAAGGAGCGCAATTCCAGGTGACCCTTGGAAGGGCGGGGCTTTAGCCCCGCCGCACAGATCCGCGGAGTCGAATGGGCCTTTAGGCCCTGAAGGCACCTCGCTTCAGGGGCTAAAGCCCCCTGTACCTCCCGGGGGTGGCGGCGGGGCTAAAGCCCCGCCCTTCCCCTTTCCACAAAGAACTTCGGCAACAAATTCGGACAAGCGCTGGTCATAGCTTCGGATCTGCTCTCAAGCAGTACCCGATTCCCCGAACCGTCTGTATCAGCTTAGGGCTAAAGCCCTTGTCCACTTTGCCCCGCAGCAATCGCACAAAGGCGTCCAGCGTGTTCTCCTCCACGTCGTTCTCGAGGCCCCAAACTGCTTCCAAAATCGCCCCGCGGGTCACCACCTGGCCGGCCCTCCGCATCAGCAGCTCCAGCAGCCGGTACTCGGTGGGCGAGAGCCGGATCTCCCGCCGCCCGCGAAGGGCCTGGCGCGAGGCGGGGTCGAGGCTCAAATCAGCCACTCGCAAGCACGTGGGGCGCGGAGCCGAACCCCGCCGAGCCACCGTCCGCAGACGCGCCAGGAATACCTCAAATGAAAATGGCTTCGTCAAGTAGTCGTCCGCACCCAGATCCAGGCCCTTGACGATGTCCGGCACGGAGTCACGAGCCGTCAGTATCAGGATGGGGGTCTGATTCCCGCCATGGCGGAGCCGCCGCGCCACCTCAAAGCCGTCCACTCGAGGCAGCATGAGGTCGAGCACAATGGCATCAAACTCATAGGTTTTAGCCAGCTCCAAGCCCTGCGCGCCGTCAAATGCCAAAGCGGCGCGATGGTTTTCCTCCTCCAGCCCTTTCTTGAGGAGTTCCGCCATCGCTCTCTCGTCTTCAACAATGAGCACGCGCATAGTCAAGAGTGGTTCGGTTGCACGCCTCTATCATAACCCTGCGAGCCGGAAGACACACTGAAAACCCGAGGAAGAGCTGGAAGTGCGACCGGCTGGCGCAGAGCGCAGCTCCGCCTTTTTGTCCCGTACTGGTACTTTCGTGATCTTGACACGTTCGACCCATATATATAGCCTATACGCTGGGGATTCGCCCCGGACAACC
>Ga0209415_10001380_pt1 | contig 46480 bp, 40 predicted proteins | sample PeaSoiSIISIP2007_FD_187696 | JGI IMG/M metagenome (GOLD analysis project Ga0209415, IMG submission 187696) | Peat soil microbial communities from Weissenstadt, Germany - SII-SIP-2007 (SPAdes) (version 2) | ecosystem: Environmental > Terrestrial > Soil > Wetlands > Peat | place: Germany... | reverse complement strand
CCCATCGACAGCACGAAGAACTTCTTGGTGCGGTACATGTCGAGGAAGGCCGCCCAAAGCGGCTTCAGCGACCACGCGATTCCGATGCTGCCCACGGCCACGGTGATCTGGCTGTCTGCGTAGCCGAGCGACTTGTACATTCGCACCGCGGTGCCGTTTACGACATTATACGGGATGCCCATCGCGAGGTACAGCGAGGGAACCCATAGCAGGGAGCGAAGATTGGGGCGGGGTTTGGAGCACATTGCGGTTTAGAGCGGCTGGCCTATGCTTTGCCATGACACCCACGCCGATTTGGACCCCAAAGCGAAGCCCGAAATTGGCGCGAGGCCGGGGGGGCTGCGCGCCGCCGGGTCACCCCTTCAGCGCGCCCGCGGCTATCCCGCGCACGATCTGCCGCTGGAGGGCCGCGTAAACGGCGAGGATCGGCAGCGTGACGAGGATGATTCCGGCGAAGAGCATACCGTATTCGGTCCGGTATTCCGCGGCGATCGACAGGTTCGCGAGTCCCAGCGGCAGCGTCCGCGCGGATCCCGCCGCATCGCCGCTCACGAGCATGAACGCGTAGAAGTATTCCTTCCAGATCCCTATGAACTGGAAGATCGCAACCGTGACCAGCCCCGGTCTGGCGAGCGGGAGAAGCACCCGCCAGAACGCCGAGAACTCGCCGCACCCGTCGACCACCGCGGCCTCGTAGAGCGACCGCGGCAGCGAGCGGAAGAAACCCGCAAGGATGAATATCGCAAACGGCAGGCCGTTTGCGGTGTACACGAGGATCAGGCCGATCCGCGAGTTGAGAAGGCCGGCGGAGCGAAGCTCGAAGAAGAGGGGCACTATTGCGAGCTGGGCGGGGATCGTGAGGCCCGCGAGTATGAGGCCGAACACGGCCCGTCCGGCGGGATGGGTGAAGCGGGCCAGGGCATAGGCCGCCATCGCCCCCAGCGCCACGATCGAGGCGACCGAGCTGCCCGTGACGACGGCGGAGTTGAGGACATACTCGCCGAAATGGGCCTGGCTCCAGGCCCGCGTGTAGTTGTCCATGCTCACGCTGCCCGCCGTCGGCAGAGCGAACGTGTCGCGAAAGATGGCGTCGTCGCTCTTGAGCGACGAGTAGCCGACCCAGATCATCGGAAACACGAGCCACGCCGAGTACCCCAGGAGGGCCGCGAGCGCGACACCCCTTGAGATTCGGAGCCTGCTGGAGCGTGGGGCGGCCATGCGGTTCAGCCCTCGACGGGCTCGCTTCCCAATGCGCGCAGCACCGCCGCGCTCCCGGCAAGCACCAACGCGAACAGGATGACTGCGAGCGCCGCCGCGCGCCCGATGTCGAAGTCCTTGAACATAGTCGTGACGAGCAGCGTCCCGAGCGTCTGCATAGAGGCCGACGGGTCCTGCGAGGTGAGGAGCCAGACCATCTCGAACGCGTTCAGGCCGCCGATCACGAGGAACACCGCGGATATGGCGACGATCCCGCGGATCATCGGAAGCGTGATCGTGAAGAATTGCACCCCCGCCGAGGCCCCGTCTATCTCGGCGGCCTCGTACAGCTGCGGGTCGATCCCCTCCATGGCCGCAAGGTAAAGGATCAGGTTGAAGCCGCACGCCATCCACACGTAGATGGGAATGAGCGCTGCATAGAGGTGGTCCTCCGAGAGCCACGGGTAATCCGCGAACGACCGCAGCCAGTCCCAGCGAAGCGCGCCCCCAAGCCCGGCCAGCCCGGCGTTCACGAGCCCGCCGTGCGGCTGGTATGCGGTCAGCCAAATCAGCGTGGCGGCGATGCCCCCAAGCAGGTTCGGAAAGAGAAGGATCATCCGGAACGCCCCCGCCCCCCACACGCCGCGGTGGATCAGCACGGCAAAGAGGAGCGCGAGCGGCACCACAAGAAGGGCCGGGACCACCATCAGGTAGAGGTTGTTGCCGAGCGCGGTCCAAAGGACGTCGCTCTCAAACAGGAGCGACTTGAAATTGTAGAGCCCGGCCCAGGTCCGCCCCCCGATTCCATCCCAGTGGCTGAACGCCCACATGAATGCGCACACTGCGGGCGCCAGCATGAGCCCCGCGTACAGCAGAAACGCGGGCCCCACGAAGCCGGCGGCCATGGGCGCCCGAAGCCTGCCGAAGCTCGAGCCATCCCCTCCACGCGTCTGCGGCGCCCGGGCCGGCGCCCTCCCAAGGGCCCGCCCCAAGCGGCCGCGAAGCAGCCAGCAGCCCAGCGCCGCGAGCGCCACGATCATCGCAGTCCCGGCGAAGGGGTGGCGGTAATCGACGCGGTCGGGATCGGCGATCCTGGCGCGGTCTGCGCCGGCGGCGGCTTCGAGCGCTCGCGCGAACTCCCCGGGTTCAACTCGGCCGCTCATGAGCCGGCGCGTCTCGTCGACCCGCACCTGGCGGATGACCGGCGGCAGCATCATCGTCTGGGGCATGTTGAACGAGTCCCGCGCCCGGCTGATCATCGCCGCGGTGTCGCGCATCCTCGCCGAATAGGCCGAGGCGGGAACGCCGCGGATCGCGACCGGCGCATCGCTCATGCGGACAAACGCCTCGGCCCGCGCGCGCGACGTGAGGAACCGAAGGAAATCGATCGTCATCCTCTCGCGGCCCGGGTCGCCCGTGTTGAACACAAAGAAGTAGTCGCTTCCCGCCTGGATCGTCGACGGATCGGCAAGGCCGTCGGAAAACACCGGGAAATTCATCGTTCCCACGTCGAAGCCAGCCGGGACCTTTCCGGCCATCTCATTGAAGAACCACGACCCCGACGCGGTCATGGCCGCGCGGCCCTGGAGAAAAAGAAGCTCGGCTCCCTGCGCCGTCTCGCCCTCCCAGCCCGGCTGGACGTCGTCCCGGGTCACCCGCCGCAGCAGCTCCGCGCTCCGGACGATCCCCGGATCCGCCCATGCGCCGGGCACGAGTTCGCTGATGGCCCTCCATCCCCCCGGCCCGGCGAGGCTGTGATAGGCGGCCCGAAAGAACGCATCGGGATAGAGCCAGCGGGTCCCGGGCAGGCTCACGGGGGCGATGCCCGCCGCCCGGATCCGCTCGCACAGGGCGAAGAATTCGTCCCATGTGCGGGGCTCCCGCCACCCGTGCGCCCTGAAGAGCCCCCGGTTGTAAAAGATGCTCCAGCAGGAGTAGACGAAGGGCAGCCCGTACACGCCGCCGCCCATGCGCCACGAGTCGAGCGAGCCGGGCAGGAACGTGTCCCCCCACCGGGCGTCGCCCTCCCAGTTCTTCCCGTCGAGGTACGGCCGGAGGTCGACTATCTTTCCGGCCCGGACAAGGGAGGTCCACAGGATGTACGGCGCCGACGCCGCATCGGGCAATTGCCCGTCGATGATCCTCACCCTGACCTGGTCCTGAATCCGCGGGTTTCCGTACACGTGGACTCGTACACCGGGCCTTCCCGCCTCAAACTGACGCGCGGTCTCCTCATAGAACGCCGTGCCGTAGCCCCCCTCGAAGACGGGCACGTCGAGCTGCACCGGCCCGGCGCCCGTGGCCCGCGCAGCGCCCAGCAAACCGAGGCCGACCAGACAGGCGCAGGGACGCAGGGTCACGTGCGGAAGCCGGCACTCCTGAGCGCGCGGTGAAGCGCCGCGATGTGTGCGCGGTCGCGCGTTTCCACGGTGCAGGTGACATGGGTCGCGCTCACGTCGGGGCCGCTGAAAGCCCGGTCGTGCGCCACCTGGTTTATGCTTGCCCCGCACGAGGCGATCACGCGGCAGAGTTCCGCGAGCCCGCCGGGCCGGTCGCTTATCGTGACCGTGAAGCGCGTGAGGCGTCCGTCGTGGACAAGGCCCTTTTCAATCACCCGGCTCAGGATGACCGGATCGATATTGCCTCCACTGACAACGAGCGCGACCCGTTTCCCGCGCAGGCCCCTGATCCTTCCGGCCAACATTGCGGCAAGAGGCGTCGCCGCAGCGCCCTCGACCACGGTCTTCTCGAGCTCGAGCATCCGGAGGATCGCCAGCGAGATCCATTTTTCCTCGACGCGCACCACGCGGTCCACGCGGCCGCGGATAAGGCCGAACGCGTTCGCACCCACGGTGAGGGTCGCAAGTCCGTCCGCAAGGGTGGCGCGCCTCGGAACGCGCGCCGGCCGGCCGGCCTTGAGCGCCGCGGTAAGGTTGCCCGTCGCCACGCCTTCAACCGCTATGATCTCCACGTTGCGCCTGTGCGCCTTCACGGCCACGCAGACTCCAGCAAGGAGTCCCCCTCCGCCGACCGGGCAGACGATCGCGTCCACTTCAGGCACCTGTTCGAGAATCTCCAGGCCAAGCGTTCCTTGGCCGCTGATGATGTCCGGATCGTCGAAGCCGTGGACGTAGGCCACGCCCTCCCTTTCGGCAATCCGGTCGGCCTCCGCGCGCGCCTCGGCGAAATCGCCCCCGTGCAGGATCACGCGCGCCCCGAGGCGCTGGCAGGTCGTTATCTTGATCAGGGGGGCGAACTCCGGCATGACCACCGTGACGGGGATCCCGAGGAGCTGCCCGTGGTACGCCAGTCCGAGGGCGTGGTTCCCTGCGGAGGCGGCAACGACGCCCCGAAGACGCCCCGATGCTGACCGCATCAGGAGCGCGTTGCGGGCGCCCCGCTCCTTGAACGATCCCGTCCGCTGGGAATTGTCGAGTTTGCAAACGATTCGCGCCCCGGTGATCTCGCTGAGCGGAATCGATTCGGGGCATGGCGTCACGATGACGCCGCCCCTTATGCGCCGCCGGGCGGCCGCGATGTCCGACAGGTCAACGGTCTTTTCAGCCATTGTTTTGCAAGGAATAGCGTTGCGGGGGGCCGGGGCGGGCTTACACCCAAAACGTCCGATGTATCAGGTTACCTTTTCAGAGCAAGCCATGCGGGAGTTGAACAAGCTTGAAACGCTGGTGCAGCTCGAGGTGGTTCAGCCAATCAGCAGCCTCAAGGCATCCGACCTCGAACATCCGCGCGAGCCGCTCGGCCGCTTCCAGCGGCGCGGCCGGCCCTTTTATCGCCTGCGGTCGGGCGAACACCGCTTCTATTTCGACGCCAGCGGCGACATCCTCCACGTGAACTACATCCTCCACAAGAACTCGCTCGAGGACTTTCTGCTTCGAAACGGCCTCCCGGTGTCGGAGCAGCAGCTCGTCGAGCAGCATTCGAAGTTCTGGAAGTACCTGGAAAGCCTGACCAAATGATATTTTCAAGACGCAATCACGACGCGCGGGCGGCCGCAGACCTCGCGTCGCGCGAGGATCCCTACAACGAGGCCCAGGCGAGCCGGATCTACGTGCTCCCGAACCTCATGACCGCGGGAAACCTGTTTTGCGGCTTCATGGCCGTTGTAAACTGCATCCACGCAAGGCTGGCGGCCACCGCCGAAAACGGCCTTTACCTCGAGGCGACCTCGGGGGAACACTACCGCTACGCGGTCTATTTCATATTCGGCGCCGCGTTCTTCGACATGCTGGACGGACGCCTTGCAAGAATGGGCGGCAGGGAGTCGCTTTTCGGGGCCGAGTTCGACTCCCTGGCGGATGTGGTTTCGTTCGGCCTGTCGCCCGCGCTTCTAATGTTTTGCCTGATTCTTGCCCCTTCCCAGGAGTTCCCGTGGTTCAGGCAGATCGGGTGGTTCGTCGGCTTTGTCTATCTCCTATGCGCGGCGATGAGGCTTGCGCGCTTCAACGTCATCACCAACCCGCTGCTCCATCGGGGACAAATGCAAGCGAACAAGGATTTCATCGGGCTGCCGGTGCCGGCCGCCGCCGGCACGGTCGCTTCGCTCGTCCTTTTTCTTCTCAAGCTTGACGAAGCCGACAAGTCGCTCAGCTGGTTCGCGCTGGTCCTTCCCTTCCTCATGCTCCTCATTGCCTTCCTCATGATGAGCCCGTACCGGTACCCCAGCGGCAAGAATATCGACCTGCAGACCCGCACGCGCCTTCGCACATTCTTCTTCCTGCTGGTGCTGGTCGGCCTCGTCCTGCTCTTCTTCAAGGAGGTGGCGCTGCTCGCCCTGTTCCTCGCCTACATCTTCTTCGGGCTTTTCCGCCACTGGAAGAGGCTTCGCCCGGCCCGGACATCCAGCTGAGCCGCGCGGCCGCGCCCCATACGAGGATCGTGTCGGGAACCTGTGCGCGGCTTCCGAGCAACCCTACCCCTGCGAATAAGCGGCCACTTGCGCACAGAACCGCCAGAATTGCTCACCGGCCAGAACTGCCCCGGCGCCGAGCGAAGCAGGCAAGTTGCTGGTGTTTCGAGCACCCTATACGACTACTGCTGTAATTCATCATTGAGTCCAGAGTCATATGGACTTTGTTAGCTTCTCCCGCTTTCCTCGGGCCAGCCAGCACCGGACCCATGAAATTCAAGACGAACCGCGATCATTTTGCAAATGGCCTTTCCCAGGTTCTCAATGTCGTCGGATCAAAGGCGACGATGCCGATCCTCAGTAATGTGCTCATTGAGGCTGAAAAGGACCAACTGGCGCTGACGACGACAAACCTCGACCTGGGGATTCGGTGCAAGATCAAGGCTGATGTGAAGGAGACCGGCGCGGTGACGCTTCCGGTCAAGCGTCTTGCCAGCATCGTGCGCGAGCTGCCCAATACGGACGTCTCCGTTGACGCATCCCCGAACCATCAGGTGAAGCTTTCCTCGGGAGGCTCTACGTTCCGGATCATGGGCATGGGAAAAGACGAGTTCCCTCCGCTGCCCGAGTTTGGCGACGAGAAGGCGCACACGCTGCAGCAGTCCGAGCTCGCCGCGATGCTCCGAAGCGTCTCCTACGCCCAGTCCCAGGACGAGACGCGGTACACCCTCAACGGCGTCTATTTCAATTTCAAGGAAGGCAGCCTTTCGCTTGTCGCCACCGACGGGCGCCGACTCGCCCTGATCTCAAAGAACATGGAGGTGCCCTCGTCTGCCACCGGCGCGATCATCCTGCCGGCGAAGACGGTGAACGAGCTCGCCCGGATCCTCGACAAGGGCGACAAGGTGAAGATCAATTTCAACGACCGCCGCTGCGCGTTTCAGATAGGCACTGACAAGGACGGGAGCGGGCTGATCGACAACGTCTACCTCTATTCGAAGGTCGTCGAGGGAAGCTACCCGAACTACCAACAGGTGATCCCGAAGGAGACGCACCAGCGCATAAAGCTGGAGCGCGAGCTTTTCCTGCAGTGCGTCCACCGCGCGGCGCTCGTGTGTTCGGAGAAGTCAAATTCGGTCCGCATCAAGCTGACAAGCAACCTTCTCGAGATAACGGCACAGAGCCCGGATTTCGGCGAGGCCCACGAGTCCATGGCGATCGGCTACAGCGGCCCGGACCTGCAGGTCGCGTTCAACCCGGCGTTTGTGATCGACCCGCTCCGAGCGCTTGCGAAGGACGAGGTCTTTCTCGAGTTGAAGGACGAGGTAAGCCCGGGTGTATTCAAGACTCTCGACAATTTCATCTGTGTCATCATGCCGATGCGGCAGAGCTAACAGGTGATCGCCGGCGGCGAAGCGCGAACGAAGCGGCGCGCGAGGCCGCGTTTCCCGGCTCCGGGTCTTCGGGATGAGCGATAGTTGAGCGCGCGATGAACACCAACTCGTCAAGACGGTTCGCGGCTGCCGCGTTCGCCATCGCATTCGCGACGATGGCCGCCCAGATCCTCTTTTGCCGAATCATATCTGCGAAGCTGTTAAACAGCTATGCGTTTCTAGTAATCTCGCTCACGATGCTGGGCTTCGCGTTTTCGGGCGTCATATTGAGCCGCTCTCTCGCCCGGTGGCTCGAGCACATCGACCAGATGATAGTGATTTGGACCGGGTTGTTTGTGCTGACGACCGTCGGCTCCACCCTAATCTTCTATCACGCCGGAATTGGCTCACAGACGATCCACGACCGCGGCGAGTTTCTTGGCATTCTGCTCAAGACGCTGCCGTATGCATTGCTGTTCGCCCTGCCGTTTGTGTTTTCGGGACTGCTTCTCGGGATGATGCTTTCAAGCCCCCGGCTGTCGACACGCACGATCTACTGCTGGGATCTCCTGGGGTCTGCATGCGGAGCGTTTGCCGTGCTGCCGGCCATAACCCAATGGGGCGTCGAGACGTCGCTGCTCGGGGTGTGCGCGCTGCTCTTGGTTGTCGTCGTGGCCCTGATGCATCGAGTGCGGAAGGGGCCCTACGGGCTCGTTGCGGTGGCCCTCCTTGCGGTTGCCGGCTGCTTCGTCTTCGAAAGGCCCTTATTCTCCTTTCGTTATCCGGACGCCACGTTCCTCTCGATGGTGGAGCAGCCGGGAAGCGGAATGGCGATCGAGAAGGTGCGCTGGGACCCCGTGGCCCGAATAGAGTTTTCCCGAATACCCCCTCCCAACCCGTCCACGATGGACTTTCCGTCTCTGATCGGGACGAAGCAGGCCTTCCAGGCGCGGATTGAGCGAATGCTTACCCAGAACAACTTCGCGTTCACGTACGCCGTCGACTACGACGGAAAACCGGGGTCGCTCGACGGGATCCAGGAGACGATATATTCAGCGGCATATATCGCCACCTCCGCACACAGGCCCAAGACAGCCATCATTGGGGTCGGCGGCGGGTTCGACGTGCTGACGGCCCTGCATTTCGATTCTGGTGAGATTACCGGCATCGAGGTGAACGGCGCGACGCTGACCATACTGACGAAGGACTTCGTCGATTACTTTCGGGCATGGACGGGCAATCCCCGGGTGAAGCTGGTTCATGACGACGGGCGCCACTACCTGAAGAGCACCCGACAGCAGTTCGACGTGATCCAGCTTTCCGGAGTCGACTCCTACAGCGGCACCCCGGGAGCCGCCTATGTGTTCGCTGAAAACTACCTATACACGCAGGAGGCATTCGAGCTCTATCTTTCACGGCTGGCCCCCGACGGGATACTTGACGTCATGCGGCTGGAGCAAAGCCCTCGCCGCGACATGTTGAAGGTGCTCGCGACCGCAGTCGGGGCGCTTCGCAAAGCGGGCGTGCAACGGCCGGCCGAGCATATCGCCATGGTGTCTCAGATGAACGACATCTGCGTGGCGCTACTCCTAAAGAAGACCCCGTTTACAAGGACGGAGGAAGACAAGCTTGCTCGATGGACCGCGGCCAATCGCTATCTCAAGCTGGTGGTTGCGCCGCATTTGGCGACCTCGGAGCGAAACTCGTACCAAATATTTTTGGAGCAGAACAGCCCCGCAGCCGAGGAGGCGTTGTACGATTCGTGGCCGTACAACGTTCGACCCGCGACGGATGACCAGCCCTTCTTCTTTCGATTCTCCCGGTGGAGGCATCTGCCGTTCCTTTTCGCGCATTCCCCCTGGGCGAACTGGCCCAGCATGCGCCACAACGTGCCGGTGATGGAGATTTCGCTTGTTGTGATGTTCTGTTTCGTCGGAGGCGTCGTGATACTCTGCGTTTGGCTTCCGATACGTCTCTTGGCTCGGGCCACCGCGGTCCGGACGCCCCGCCGGTATGGGTTTATCTTCGCGGGCACCGCCCTGGGCTACCTCGCGGCCGAGATCGCGTTGCTGCAGAAGTTCGGGTTGTTCCTTGGCCATCCGAACTACGCCCTATCGGTCGTGCTGGCCGCGCTTCTGTCTGCAACGGGTGTCGGCGCACTAAATTCGTCGAGGCTTTGCCGGTGGATGAGGGGACCTCGATTCATTAGCTACGCCTTCGGGCTTCTGGTGATCGCCGAAGTTCTGTTTGTCTTCCCTGCCCTAAACCAGTGGGCTGTGGAGGGTTTCGGTTCCCGGGTGCTGGTGGTCCTTGCCTTGGTGATGCCGCCCGGGGTCCTGATGGGGACCTACCTGCCGACGGCCGTTGACCAATTAAAAGCGGCGGCGCCCGATTTCGTCCCCTGGGCCTGGGGTATCAATGGGGTGTTTTCGGTGCTCGCGCCCGTTCTGAGCATCGCATTCTCGATGACGCTGGGAATCAATGCCCTGCTCCTGAGCGCAGTTCCAATCTATCTGGTTGTCGGTTGGCTTTTTCCCGACACGAGAAACCTCAAGGCTCCGGGGAAGAATTTCGCGAACGAACGCGGCTGAAGCGAGCGTTTGTTGGAAGAGCAAGCGGGGCGTCGTCGTGCCCATGAGATTAGGCTTCTGGGCGGCTGCCGGAGGAAGCAGTCAGGTCTTCATCCGGCATGCCCTTGCTGAAAAACACCAAGCATTCAGGTTCTTCGCGGGCATCATCTGCTGAAAGAGGGCGTTTCCCAAGTACCGGGCGGCGTACGCATTTACCGCTGAACATTTCGTTGCCGTTAGGGCCGCTGGCGGCTAGGCGTCGTGTCTTCGCATGCAACACCTGGGCTTGCTCTTCACCCTGACGCTACTGGCGATCAACCTATGGGGATTGATGCTGGTGTCGGGCTTGTATTGGCGCAACCGCTGGTTTGCCCTGGCAGTGGGCCCAATCCTCGCCGTGACAACGGTCTTCGCGATCGAGTGCCACCACGGTCTTGGGCGCTCGCTGGCCATTCTTGGCCTCCTTTCAACGCTGCTTTCGGTCGCGACGATCGCGGCCAGCGTCCTCGCCTGGGAGCCCGGCTGGCTGGGCGCCAGCGCGGTGTCGCTTGTCAGGGAATGGCGGGCCGAGTTCGCGCCGAGGAGGCTCATCGGATGCTTCGGGGTCTGCGCGGCGGTTTTCCTGTATGCGATGTCGTGGAGGTTCACCTATCCCAACATCGACGGCTCGTCCGAGAAGATAGCGGATTTTTCGTACATCTGCAGCTATTACACCGGCACGACGATTCCGGTGCCCGACGTCTGGTTCTATCCCTATCTTTCAACCCAGTACTACAGCTTCCAGCACTACGGCGCCGCGCTGATGGGACGGGTGCTGCTGCTTCCGCCCGGCTCCGCATACAACATCGGGTATTGCCTGCTGATTGCCCTGGGCGGCACGGCATTTGCCGGCGCGGTGTGCATGGTGGCCCGAAGGTTCTGGGCGCGGGCGCTGATCATCACAGGGTTTGTCGTCGGCGGAACGGGCATGACGGGACTTGTCCACTTGACGGACAAGAACGTCACGCCGTGGACCACGATGCGCTTCATCGGCAGCGCGCAGATGGACAAGGCGCCGGTAGGCCCGTGGCTCAAGAGCTACCAGGACCAGTTCAAGATACAGGAGGCGGACGGGAAGACGTTTCCGATGGAGCTTCCCGGGGAGATCTATTCCTACGTCGTTTTTCTGGGAGACTATCACGCGCCGCTGTCGGGCTACTACCTGCTCGGGATCTGCGCGATGGCGATGTTGCTCTGGACCCGCACGCGGCAAAGCCGGTTCGCCGCGATCGCCGGGTGCACCCTCACGTGGACCCTCCTCGCCAACACGTGGGTCCTCCCGCTCCAGGGACTCGCGATCTTCTTGTGGCTGGCGGTCAATTGGCGCGACTGGCGCCGCCTGGTGCCCGCGATCGCCGGGGGGGCGGCGGCCGTCTGGCTCGCCGCATGGGTCTACTTGTCGGCGTTCACGGCCGCCGCCTCGGGCTACGACACCGCCGTGCGGATGGTTCCGTGGAGCGAGCACACGCCCCCGCTGCTGCTTGCGCTCTTCTTCCTTCCAACGATTGCCTTCATCGTGCTCGGCCTCGCGTCGGGCAGCCCCCAGGGCCGCCGGCTAGCCGTGCTTTGGCTCGTGCTCCTCGTCTTCACGGAGTTCTTCTTCGTGGACGACGAGTACTCGGGGCATTTCGACCGGTTCAACACAACCCTCAAGTGGTGGCCGTGGGTGATGGCGGGGGCTTTGATGACGCTGGCCCCGTTCATCCTTGAGCAGGCCCGGCGCCGCTGGGTCCGGGTCACCGCGATATTCTTCTGCGCCTATCCCTGCTGCTACGTTTACGACCTGTGGGAGCCGATGTGGAACGGACCCAAGGACTCGGTGGGAAAGATCGAGGGGACCTATTACCTCACGAGGGACGAGTTCCCCCGTCTCATGCTCGGCCGGCTCAAGGTCGAAAAACCGGGCGTCGTCATCGAAAGGCCCGACGAGCAGGGCGGATTCGTAAACTCCGCGGTCATCCCGCTCTTCGCGGGACAGAAGATGTGGCTGGGCTGGTGGGGCCACGAGCTCCTTTGGCGCGAGAACCGCGAGGACGTGCGCAGGCGCCATGACAGGCTGATGCTGTTCTACGGCGGGGGGATACCGGATGCCGGAAAATGGCTCATCGCGCAGGGAATCGACTATGTCCTTTGGTATCGCCAGGGCGACACCCCCGATCTCTGGGAGAAGGTGAACAAGACGGTGGGCCCCGAATACATCTGGTGCGACATCCTCACCTATCAGAATGAGGACGGGCGCAGGGTGGGACTGTGGAAGCGGGCGCCCGACAGCTCGCCCTGAATTGACCGCCGGCCAGCGGATGCGGAATTCGAGCGGCCGACTAGACGGGCGGGAATTCGTGCATAGGTTGCGTGATGCCCCAGCGCCACGTCCTTACTTCAATCGAAGACGTGCCGCCTGGCGGCGGCAAGGCCTTCACCGTCGCCGGGCAGCAAATCGCCCTTTTCAACGTGGGCGGGCGCTTCTTCGCGATCGACGACCTTTGCACCCACGACGGGGCCTCGCTGGCGGAGGGGGCCCTCGGCGGCACGACCGTCGTCTGTCCGTGGCACGGCGCCGAGTTCGATGTCACAACCGGCGAGGTCCTGAGCCCGCCGGCCACGGAGAGCGTGCGAAGCTATCCGGTTTTCGTGAACGGGAACTCCGTCGAGGTGGAGATGTGAGGTTTGGGCCGCGAGCCGCGGGCGGACCGCGCCCGTAGCGGCGTCAGGCGCGGCCTGCGCCAGCCGCGGTCTTCACGATGAGAACGCTGCAATGCGCCTGATCGCTAATTCGGTCCGCCGTGTCGCCGAGCAGCCGGCCCCACAGCTCGGAATGATCGCTGTGGCCGACGGCGATGAGGTCGAACTTGCCGACGTCGGCGCTTTGCACGATCGCCTTTGCCGGATGGCCGCGGACGCTTTCGCAGGGGATCGAAATCCCGTGGCCGCGGGCGACCTCCTCCACCTCGCGCATGCGCGCCGCGAAGTATTCGTCCGCAGCCTCCTTCTCGCCCTCGAACTCACCGGGCAGGTCCGAGTGGCGTGGGAGCGGCTCGCGAACCCACAACGCGTGCAGCTCGGCGCCGTACTCGCGAGCCATCATCGCAGCGTGCTGGAGCGCGGCGCGCGAAGCCTTGGAGCCATCGTATCCGACTAGGATTTTTTTGAACATGTTGGCCTTACTTTCCTGCCGGCCCCGAGCCGGCCGAGCCGTTGACGCGCTCCGCGTAGATGCGGCCCCACTCGACCACGGCCTCGAGCGAGGGCTGGAAGAACTTCTGGGCGATGAGCGTCGGCACGAAGGCGCTCAGAATGACGACGGTGACGAGCACCGAGTATTGCGCCTGGTCAATGATCTTGTTCTGCAGGCCAAACAGCGCCGAGATCGTTCCAAAGGTGAGGCCCGTGGACATGAGCAGCGTCGTGTAATTGGCCTCGCGCGTTCGCATGTGGAATAGTTTCGTGAGCGGCCAGACGCCGATGAATTTCGTGGCAAGCTTCACAAAAAGCAAAACTACAATCACGCCGAACGCCGTCCTCAGGGTCGGCAGGGAGACGAACAGGCCCGCCTTCATGAAGTAGAACGGCGTGAACATCGTGAAGGCGATGCTGCGCATCCTGTTGACCAGCGTCTTGTCACGCAGGAAGACGCCGGCGACCACGAGGCCGACAAGATACGCGGGCAGCACAGCCTCGCTCTTCGCCGCAGAGGCGAGGCCCCCGAGGAAGAACAGGACAAAGAAGATGAACTTCACCTCGGGCTCGCTGACCCGCGTCGCGCCGAGGCGCGAAATGATGGATTTCGTCCAGCGCGGCATGAACCAGAGCGTGGCGGACGTCGCGGCCACGAAGACGAGCAGCCACACGTTGAAATCGGCGAAGAGGGTGCCCAGCGCGAGCACGGTTCCGAGATCCGTTATGAAGCAGGCGGCGAGGATGGTCTTTCCCATCGGCGTCTCGTTGAGCTTGGTCTCGATCATCACGGCGTAGACGACGGCGACCGAGGTAGTCGAGAGCGCGATACCGGCGATCTGCGCCTGGTGCAGCGGCCAGCCAAGGACAAACTGGGCAAACGCCCAGACGGCGGCAAACGGCAGGAGAAACGACAGCGCGCCGATCGACATGCTCGCCCGCAGATTGGCGCGCAGCGCCTTTGGGTCGATTTCCGCGCCGGCGAGGAACGTGAGCACGCCGCTGCCGAGCATCGCGAGGAAGTTCGTCCAATCGGTGGTTCTGAGAAAGTGGTGGCCGGCGCCAAACGTGATGTTTCCCGCCGCCACGCCGACGACGATTTCGATTAGGGCGACCGAGATCCCGACGCGGATTGAGATCAGGCTCGCGATGAATGCGAGCCCCATCCAGATCGCGGCGACGAGCCAAATGTTGTCTAGGCTCATGCCGGCATTCGTCTTGCGCGGCGACTTCCGCGCAGGAAACCGCCGCGGGGCGCACAGCCAGTCAATGATCCAGATTTTGGTCGCATGATGATTCCTTGTAGGAGTCATCAACATCGGCGTGCCGCCGGTGCGGTTTACCCTTGCGGGTCGGCGGAAATCCATCGCCGGCGGGAAACTAGCGACGAGGGCTGACTGATCAAGGGCATTTTTGGCGGTGTCGACGGGAGGGGGCTCGCCTGGCGCTGGGTGGATGGCCGGGCGCCATTCCATTTCTTTGACTTCGGGAATCTGCGGCATGAAGTCACTGGGAACGAGGCCCCATGAAGATTCGTGAGAACCGGGAAATGATTCTATCACGCCTCCGGGGCGACGTTCTCAGGCACATCGTCACGTTGAAGATGCTTCGACTTTACGGCGACGCGATCGACTTGCGGTTTGCCGAGGACGACCAGGGATGGGCTCTGCTCTCCCTGCTCCCGGTTCGGGTGTCCGAGTTCGACAGGCGGACGTACGCCGACGCGGAATACGTGGTCATGGTAGACGGAACGTCCAGCGCCTCCAAGAGGCTTCTGCTTGAGGGGCTGCCCGCCGTTTGTCTCGTTATCAAGACCTACGACGACCCTGTTAGGGATTTTGTCCTGAGGAGACTGCGCGCCAAGAGGGTGCGGTCCTTCGTTTCGCTCACCCTTCCCCGCGCCGCGCGTCTTGAAGCAACGCCAGCCGGGGTCGTGGAGTCGGAAATACTCGTGCCCGGGATTTCCGGGATGCTTGCCCACAACGGATACCTTCCGTCCGAGCTCGCCACCTACTTCGCAGCCGGGGCCCGCTGGTTCGCCGTTCAGGATGGCGGCACGTACATTTCGGCGGGCCTTGTGTTCCCGAATTTCGATGCCGTGTGGGAAATCGGCGGGTTGTTCACCGAACCGGCCTGGCGGCGCCAGGGACATGCGCGAAGGATCGTGACCGCGGCGTTAAACCACCTGGCGGCGCGCAATCTCGTTCCCCGGTACCAGGTGCGGTCGGACAACACCGGGTCGGTCCGGCTGGCCGAGGGTGCCGGCCTGCGGGAGTTCCTTCGGATGGACCACTTCTTGACGAGGCAAGGTTAGGGGCCGCCCCTTCGCTCCCTGAGCGGTCGACCGGCCCGCCGGGTGCCCCGCCACCCGTCCAACCCCCTTCATTTTTCGGGTACTGCGCCCAGGGATTTCGGCTCTCCCACTTCGACATGCCCCTCCCCCAGGTTGTGGTGGACCAACCCATGGCTATCCTGGCCAAAATATTTCGCGGCAATTGACGCCATGAGCGGAAAGGACTTCTCGAAATCGTTTCCGGTCTCAGGAATGCTGAAGCGCGTTTCCCAGAGAAGCTTGTGCTGGCCCAGTCTTCTGGCCGCCCTGTAGTCATAAGCCAGCAGGACAACATAATATCGATCGTGCTCGATCTCGTCCCTTAGGGTGCTCAAGTGTGGATCGCGCGGCGAGGTCCTCAATATCTCATCGGTATAACCCAGAATATTCGCGGTCTTGGCATCGGTCTGGGAATCCTGTTCCGCCTCGGCAACCGAAAAGGCCTGCGCCTGCTGCATGAAGGTGCTTTGCACCTGGAACGCGGCGGCGGCCGCCGCGCCCTTCGATTCATTCTGGGCGTCCCCTGACGCGCCCGCCTGTTCACGCAGTCTCACCGATTCCCGACTCTGACGCGGATTGTAGTCGTCGGGAACAATGGTGGTTCCCCAGTAAACGACGATGAGAAGGGATGTCGTGGCATGATCGTCGCTGGCAACGTAGTCCTGGGACGCCAGGGGTCCCGTTATGACGCGTGAAACGTCCTCGAAACTCAGCCTGTCCATCGTCACGTCGTACCTTGGCCCGCCAAAGTTGCCCCCGTCCTTGAATTCGTACGTCTCCGGCTGGAATGAACCGTCGGGATTCTGGGCGCGAATATAGTCTTTGCTTGCCCTCGAGTAGACAGCCGTGACCTGGGCGCCCTTCACCGCGGCGCTGACGGTTCGGGACGGCATTGGCGCGCTGCATCCCATCAGGAGGCACAGGGCCGCCTGGAGGAACCCGTGCAATCCGCCCCGAATCGGGATCGACTTCATGGCTGCGAAAGACGGGATCGGAATTGGGGCATTGCTTCCAGGGTCGCCAGGACCCTGCGGCCTGATCGGTTTTGAGTGAATACGCCATTATATTTGCCAGACCACAAGGCGGAGTTTGTCTCCTTTCCCGATTTGCCCGGAAATTTCGCGAACCGGGTTCTGTGCAAGGCGCCCGTGGTCGACCTGCCAAGTGAATGGGCAATCGCCCGGATCAAGCCGGTCCGCAAGTTGCTTTCGGCCGCCAAGGAGGCACAATCGGTTAGAGACCAATGCATTGACCGAAGACGGGGGTCTCTGGCAATTTGCGTTCGAAATCGGAGCCGGCGACAAACCCCCCAATGTCCGCATTCTCGCCTGTGAAATTCAAGTCTTCTTGGACGGACAAAGGGACACCGTGAGACTGCGGGTCCGGAGCGGAAGGGACCCCTGCCTGGCGCATGAGCCTCTCGTGCCTGTCAACAGCCCGGGCGATGTTTCGCGGAGCGGAGACGGATTGCGCGGCGCCGGCGCGGCAGCGGGATTTGCGGGGGCCATCCGTCGTGGCGGCGGCGGCATTTGACCGTAGCCTGATCGATGAAGGCGCCGTTCTCCCTTGGCCCATCTGCCCTGGTGCTCCTGTCCTGCGGGGTGGCGCTCCTCTGCCGCCCGTGCGCCAGAGCGGAGGATTTCGTCGCCGTCTCCTCAAAGGTGAGTAACGGCTACGTCCGTGGCAAACTCCCTGACGGCTCAATCGAGCCCGAGACCTATGCCCTCAAGGATGGAGGCTTCCTGAGTAACAGGATGGCAGACGACACGATCGACAAGATGACGTTTGCATCCGTGGCGCGCACCATCACCGGCCCCCTTGCGAGCAGGAAATACTTCCAATCCACCGACCCAAAGGCGGCAAGACTGCTCATTGTTGTGTATTGGGGCACGTCTCGCGCGCCCGCCGAGACTTCGGGGTCGACGCCAATAGGCCAGCGCATGGAGCGCGACAGCCCCGGCAATGCCCCGCCATCCGCAATGAGGGGCTACGATCCCTTCAAAGACAATTGGGCCGCGGCGCAGGCCCGGGCCCAGGCATTCGCCGACAAGATGATCAACGAAGAGGACGCGATGATGCTGGGCTACGGATCGGCGACGGATCCCGACCTGAAAGAATACCGTTACTTCGTTGTCCTGTTGGCCTATGACCTGCAGGCGCTCTTGCAGGACAAAAAGGAAATGCTCCTCTGGGAGACGCGGTTCAGCATGAGCGAGCACCGAAACCAATTCGACGTGCAGCTCAAGCCGATGGTTCTTGCGGCGTCCGCGTATTTCGGGCGGGACAGTCTCGGCCTAAGGCGTGACCCCGTGCCAGAGGGTCGTGTAGAGATCGGGGAGCCCATTTCGCTTGCGGCGGCGCCCGATCCAAACGCTTCCGCCGTGTTGGCCCCTGACGGGGCGCACGTCGCCTATTTGACCAAGGGCGAATCCGGGTTCGACCTCGCCATTGCAGACATCGACCGACAGGAACTTCATACCGCGGGCGGGATTCCGATTTCCAACGGAGAACCCGCACAGCTGGCTTGGTTCGATGAGGGGCGCGTCGTGATCAGGCTAGCCGGTTCCCAGCTGCTTGCCTTCAGCAACCAGGGCAAGCGCGTCGATTTCGACCCCGGGGCCGTCGATCCCCACTTTGCGGGCTTTTCCCGCTCGATGCCAAGCGACGAGGCGCTCGGCCAAGTTCGGGCGCTTGCCGAGGAAAAGCTCCCGGACCGGAAGGTGGTGTTGCTGGGATCGGACAGGGCGCACCACCGCTATCTCCTGGTCGGCTCTGACCGGGCGGGTGCCCGACGGCTCTTCGTCTACGACCGGCCCAACGACCTGCTGTACGAAATCGGCCGGACCGTTCCCGCGCAATGAGACCGTCCCGAGTGCTGCCCCTGGCCTTGGCCTTCATCGCCGGGTACTCGCGGGTGTTCGCCGCGGAGGACGCCGGTCCGGGCGAGCCCATCGTGCTCCCGCCATTCCTGGTGGAGGAGCAGCAGAGCAGCTCGCGAATTGGCCGGGCGGACTGGCTGTATTGGGACGGCGGCGGCCTGGAGGTTCTTTCCGCATGCCCCGAGGACGAAACGGAGCAGTTCATAAGGGATCTTCGCGGGCAGCGGGCTGCGCTCCGCCAGATCATATCCGACGACCTCCTTCTGCGCACGGCATTGCCCACTACGCTGATCCTCTTTCCGAAAACGCAGAAGAGCGCAATGGATGAACAAATGGTGAAGGAGGTGGAGCGCGTTCCCAGGGCGCTGGGCGTCACCGGACATTTCAGGCCGATGAACGACCTGCGCCTGTCGGATCCGGACGCCAGCTTCATCTTCGTCATCCTCGATGACTGGCAGTGGGGCTGGGATATCAGGCACGGCAATCCGAAGGGGCGGGGATCAGCGCCGTTCTACTCGCCGCTGTACCTCAGGTTCCTGCTCGATTCGCGAGCGCCCGCCCTACCCCGGTGGTTTACCGACGGAATCACCCAGCTTTACCAATCGGTGGCCTTCAATGACGCCTTCACTGGGAGGATGTCCTCGGCTTGGACAGCGCCCGTGGCATATTCCGACGAGCCCTGGCAAGACAGCAGGTTTCAGAAGGACCCTTGGACGTCTGAGGCTTCCGCGGCGGCCCTGCGCGAACACGCCGGGGCCCCCCGGCCCCTGCTTCCCATGCGGGAGCTGTTTGCCCCGACGATCGCGGCCGGGAGGTCGGACATGTACCGACAAGTCTGGGGGGCGCAGGCGGAGCTATTCGTGCGCTGGGCCTTTTCCGACAGGGTCAAGGACGGCAGAGTTCGCCTTCAGGAATTCGTTGAAGCAGCGGCCGCCCAGCCTGTCACAGAGCAATTGTTCCATTCCTGCTTTGGAATGGGGTATTCCGACGCCCGGGATGCGCTGAGCGACTTCCTGCCGCTCGCCGTTCGCAAGGACCAGCAATTCATCTTTGCCGCCCCGCCCGCGGATCCCAAGCCGGTAGACCTGCGTGAGGCTACGCCCCACGAGATTCGCAGGATCAAGGGCGAATGGGCCCGGCGGATCCTCCGGATCGTCCGGTCGAACTACCCCATAGCCCTGCCGTTGTACGCCGCCAAGGCCCGACGCGCGCTCCAGGGATCATACGACCGCGGCGAGCGCGACCCGCTGCTGATTGCCTCGCTCGCCCTGTTTCGGCTCGACATCGGCGACGCGAGCGGCGGCCGCCAATTGCTTGAGGAACACCCCGCAGCACTGGCCGCACGTCCGCTCGCGGGGCTTGAGCTTGCGCAGCTGCGCATGAGCGATGCGCTCGGAGCACCGGCCGGGGCAAACGGAGCCCTGAGCGAGGAACAGGCCGGAGAAGTGCTACGGAAGGTTTCGGAGGTTCTTGGGAAGCAGCCGCCGATCGAGGCCGCATACCTCTTGGCAGCGAGGGTATCCAAGCACCTTGGGCGCGATCCGACCGATGCGGAAAGGGCACGCCTCAATGAAGGAGGCAGGCTCTTTCCCGGAGACTCGCAGCTGGTGATGGAATGCGTTGCCTGGGACCTTCGCGCGCACGATCTTGCAACGGCCCGCAGCCTCATCGACCTGGGCGAGTACGAGGCCGCTGACGCGCCCACGCGCGAGAGGTTCAGGCTCTTGGACAACTTGATCCCGTCAGCAGCCGCTTCGGGAAATTAGGCGACCAGGCGCGGCCCGCCGAGCGAAGCGAAGGCGGAAATCTCAAACGAGGACCTATCCGCAATGGGCGTGCTTGCGAATCCGCAGCCTCCCAAGCCGTGTCCGGCCCCGGAGGCACTCTGGTGCCCGGGCCGCCCAAGAGGTTTGGCCCGGAACTCTCCTGTTTGCGGAAGAGCCCGATGGCGTGCCACTTAGACACCCTGCGGCGCCCGTCCCGCGTGTCGGCGGCGCCCTGCCGACGGTCCTTTTCAAGAATCGGACCCGCCCTCACGGGCCTTGAACTTGCGTTGGCCCTCGGGTATCACTTTCCCGATTGTCGACCCCTATGCATGCCGCGACGAATAAATTCCCTGGCGCAATTGGGCGCGGGGCATCCGGATTTAGCCAAGTGCCGGTTTGCGCGCACGGGGCATTGCGGCAAGATTGAGGGCCGCAGGCCATGCAAGTCCCCTATCTCGTCCTCGTCGCGATCCTCGTCTCGATCCTGCTGCTCCGGCTCAATCAGCGCCTCGCCTCGCCGATTGTGGCGATTGCCGAGCGCTGGCTGAGGTGGGTCGTCATCTCGATCGGGGGGGCGCAGCTCTGCCGGGACTTCGAGCTGATTGACCGGCCGCTCTGGGTGCTCGCGATCGCGGTCTTCATCGGGTGGTTCCTGGTCGAGACGCTCTACAACTGGCTGGCGATCGCGGCCCTTAGCGTGAGCCCGTTCCCGCTCTTCCCGAGATACGCGCTCAACAGCAGCGGCGAGGAATGGCCGGTCCAGCCGCGGTTCCTCAAGATTCGCGAATGGCTGCGCGCCCAGGGCTTCCGCCAGGTCCAGGCCCTTAAGGCGGAGGTGGGCGGCGACATCTACCTGCGGGTCTCGGTGTACCAGGACGAGGCGGCGCTGCTCCGGGTGCAGGTGACGTTTCTACCGCAGAACAGCGGCGCGATCGACGTGTGCTATGCGCTCATGTCGACGGGCTCGGACGGTTCGAGGTACGTGACCGACAACCTTTACATCCCGTTCGGCGGGTTTTACCCCGAGAATTGGTTTGTCGACCGGCGGCCGTGCTGCCGGTCGCTGCCGCGGCTGCTCTCGCTCCATCGGAAAAGGATCGCCGCAATGGGCGGCGGGCTCGCGCCGTTCTCGGTCGAGCCGATGACCGACCTGAACGACGCGCAGCGCGAGCTGGACCAGGTTAACACCGAGCTCGGGTTCCTGAACCCGCAGGGCGCGCGCGAGGAGAATGGCAAGATAACCCACGAGGGCCGCTACAGGGTCTGGAAGGAGATCTGGATGCTCAACTACCTGGGGCGGTCGGCGCGGTACGATTGACCGGCGTTCCCGCGGGTGCCGCCAGCTGCCCGCAGCCGGCGGCGATGTCGATGCCGCGCCGCTGGCGGACCGTGCTGGGCAGCCCGTAATCCCGGGTGAGGATCCCCTGGAACCGCCTCGCGGCCTCGGTGCGGGAAGGCGCCCCCGAAAATCCCGCGGTCGGATTGAGCGGTATGAGGTTGACCTGGGCCGGAAGCCCCCGGATCAGGCGGCCGACGGCGTGCGCGTGGTCCGCCGTGTCGTTCCTGCCGGCGATCAGCGTCCACTCGAAGAAGATCCGGCGATTGAGGGTGGCGCAAAAATGGCGGCAGGCGTCCATCAATTCGTCCAGCGGCCACCTGCGGGCGGCCGGAACCATGGCGGCGCGCTCCTCCTGGTTCGCCGAGTGGAGCGAGACGGCGAGATGGATGGGGCGCGCCTCGTCCGCCATGCGGCGGATGCCGGGGACGACGCCCACGGTGCTGAGCGTGATCCGCTCCGCGCCGAGCCCAAGCCCGCCGGGATCGCGCATGATGTCCACGGCCCTCATCACCGCGTCGTAATTGTGCAGCGGCTCGCCCATTCCCATGAGGACGACGTTTCGAAGGCGGCGAGGCTCGCGGGCGCGCAGCGCGCGTGCCGCGTGCACCACCTGCGAGACGATCTCGCCCGCCGCCAGGTGGCGCCGGAACCCCATCTGGCCGGTGGCGCAGAAGACGCACCCCATCGCGCAGCCCACCTGGCTGCTCACGCACGCGGTCGCGCGGCCGGTGAACCGCATGAGGACGGTCTCGATCGCGCCGCCGTCGGGGAGGCCGAGGAGGAATTTCCGCGTGAAGCCGTCGTTCGACTCGGTCTCAAGGGAGACACGAAGGGCGCCGATGCGCGTCTCGGCGGCCAGCCGGGAGCGCACGCGCGCGGGAATCTCCGGAAGCTGCTCGAAGGAGCCGGCGAGCCCAAGATAGAGGTATTTCCACAGGCGCGCCGAGTGATCGACGCTGAATCCCCACGATTCCACGAGGGCGTCAAGCTCGGGCCTGGTGAGGCCGTAGAGGTCGGTCGGTGGGCAGTCCAATGGAACCGCAAATGAAGGCCGCGGCGCCGCGTGGCGCAAGGTGGATTGCCTTTCGGGAGGCGGCCGGCACGCTTTGGGTCCATGGATCTTGTCACGAGATTTCTCGAGTGCTTCATCCCTCTTTTCGTGACGATCGACCCCGTCGGGCTGGCGGCCATCTTCCTTGCGCTCGGGAGAAACGTCCCGGTCGAAAAGCGGAAGAAGATCGCCACCCAGGCGACGTGGACCGGGGGCATCGTGGCGCTCCTCTTCCTGTTTCTTGGGCGCGTCATCTTCAACGCGATAGGCATCGGCGAGGGTGATTTCCAGATCGCCGGCGGCGTCGTCCTTTTCATCATCGCGGTGCGCGAGCTGACGCTTCCGACGTCGCAGGAGAAGAGCAGCGTGCCGGACGATTTCGGGGTGGTTCCCCTCGGCATGCCGCTCATCGCCGGGCCCGCGACGATCACGACGCTGCTCGTCATCTCCAAGTCCGTGGGCTACCGGATGACCCTGTTCGCGCTGGCGGTTAACCTGGTCCTTGTCGCCCTGGCCTTTGCCCAGAGCGAGCGGCTCGAGCGCCTGATCGGCCAGACCGGCCTGCGCGCCGTTTCCAAGATCATCGCGCTGCTGCTCGCCGCGATCGCGGTTCACATCGTGCGACTCGGCTTCATCGCGCCCTGAAGCCTCGTCACCCGGCAAAGGTTGTCAGGATGTCGGCGTATATCTTTGCGGCCGCGACCAGGTCCCGGACCCTGGCCCGTTCGTTCACTGCATGGATGTCCTCTCCGCCGGGGCCGTAGCCGAGTGTCGGGATCCCGAGGTGCTGGGCGAAGTAGTGGATGTCATTGAACCCGCTCGACACATGGAAGACGGTCGGCCTGCGGCGCACTCGTTTCACGCTCGCGGCCACGGCCTTGAAGAACGGGTGGCCGGGCTTCGTGAAGCAGGCAAAGTTCTCCGAAACCTTGGAGACCGTGATCCGGCAGCCAGGTATCCGCCTCGCCGCGATTGCGAGGAACGAGCGGAGGCCGCGCTCGGCGGCGGCGTGGTCCTCGACGGCGAGGATCCGCCGGTCGATGGAGAACGAGGCCTGGGCGGGAACCGTGTTGATCTTGGCCCCTGGCCCGCAGGCGAAGACGCCGCCGACATTGATTGTCGGCCGCATCGTCTTGCCCTCGGGCGTCACGAATGTCCGGCGGGCGATCCGCCTCTTGTAGGCGTCCAGCCCTAGGACAAGCGCGGCCATCTTCTCGAGGGCGTTCACGCCTTCCTGCGGCATGGAGCCGTGGGCGGCGCGCCCGTGGACCGTGACCTCGAGCCAGAGGGTCCCGTTGTGGCCGCAGCACACCTGGTTGCCCTCCGCCCCCTCCATCACGATTGCGTAGTCGGGCCGGATGGGGGCCTCGTCCACGACCCAGCGGGAGCCGAGGAAGGAATCCGTCTCCTCATCGGCCGTGAAGGAGACTTCGACATTCATCCGGGGAAGGGTGCGGGTGGACCGGAGGGCGCCGAGTGCCGTGAGCAGGCTTGCGATGGATCCCTTCATGTCGGCGGTCCCTCGCCCGTAGATAAGGCCATTCTCGACGGCTCCGCTGAAGGGGTTCCCGTGGCGCCAGGTGCCGGAAACCGGCACGACATCGTAATGGGCGTTGAAATGGACCGTTTTCCGGGCGCCCTTCACCCTGAGCGTGCCGAGCACGTTGTAGCGCGGATATCCATGCTGCGCGGGGGGAAGGCTGCTCCTCAGGAGCGGCCCCGGAATCGGGAACCGACGGGCCGAGAGTCCGACCCTCGTAAGCTCCCGGGTCAGGTAGCCGGTGATCGCCTCGTAATTCTCGCCGGGGGGATTGATGGTTGCAAACCCGACCAGGCGCTTGAGGCGCCTGAGCAGGACGGGGGCGCTTCTTTCGATGAGAGCGTTGAGCCTGTCCATTGGAGCATCATCGTGAAACAGGGCGGAAACGGGAAGCTTGGAATGGCGTGCAAACCGGGAGCGCCGTGTCTATCTCACTGCCTATGAACGCCGAGGCTCGCAAATTGATTTCAAGGCTTGGGCTGGCTCCCCTTCCCAAAGAGGGGGGATTCTTCATCCCGACATGGACAAGCCAAAGAAAGGCGGCCGACGGGCGCCCCCTCGGCTCGGCAATCCTTTTTCTCGTCACCGAGGATGATTTTTCGGCGCTGCACAGGCTCGGGATGGACGAGATTTGGCAGTTTAGCGCAGGCGATCCCGCGGAACTCGTCCGGCTCGAACCGCGAACGGGTTCCTGCCGCGCGTGCGTCCTTGGATCGGATTTGGCGGGCGGCCATGTGCCCCAGGCTGTCGTTGCCTCGGGCGAATGGCAGGGAGCCCGGGTTGTCCCCCGGGCGGGCCCCGGTGCCCGGGGCTGGACCCTCTTTAGCTGCACGGTGCTTCCCGCCTGGGATGAGCGGGATTTCGAGCTGGGGCGCAGGGAGGCGCTCGTGCGCGAGTTCCCCGCGCATGCCGGGATCATTCGCGCGCTGACGCGCTGATCCACCGGCAGGCTCCTCAGATGTTTTTTGACAGGGAAACGGCTCCCGGGCAGGGTGCCCGCAATGACCCTGGCCGAACAAAGGAAGGAATACACGCTTGCCGGGCTGTCCGAGAAGGACCTCGCCCGCGATCCCTTCCGCCAATTCGAGAACTGGTTCCAGGAGGTGGAGGCGGCGAAGATTCCCGAGCCGAACGCGGCAGTCCTGGCAACCGCGGCAAAGGACGGGCGCCCCTCGGCGCGCATGGTCCTCCTGAAGGCCGTCGATGGGCGCGGGTTCGTCTTCTACACGAGCTACGACAGCCGCAAGGGCAGGGAGCTCGAGGCGAACCCGCGCGCGGCTTATGTGTTTCCGTGGATCGCTCTCGAACGGCAGGTCATCGTCGAGGGCGCCGTCACCAAGGTCGCCCGGGAGGAAAGCGAGGCCTATTTTCACAGCCGGCCGCGGGCGAGCCAGCTCGCGTCCTGGGCCTCGCCGCAGAGCGCGATCATAGCCGGGCGCGATGCGCTCGACGACGCGATGAAGGCGTTGGAGAGGAAATATGCGGGCCGGGAGGCGCCGCTTCCCCCGAACTGGGGTGGTTTCCGGATCGTTCCGGATACCGTCGAGTTCTGGCAGGGGCGCCGCAACAGGCTTCACGACCGGCTCCGGTACCGCCGCGAGGCCGGCGGCGCCTGGGTGGTGGAGCGGCTGGCGCCCTGAGCGGGAATCGCGGCCCGGGCCATTGATGATCTACCTGATCCGCCACGCCGATGCGGTTTCCGCCGATGAGGATCCGGAGCGCCCACTCAGCGAGAAGGGGCGCGGGCAGGTTGCCGAGGTGTGCAGAATCCTTCGGAGGGAGCCGGGGTTCGAGCCCGCGGAAATATGGCACAGCCCGCTTGTCCGCTCGCGCGAGACCGCGCAACTGCTGGCGCAGGGGCTGGGGCTGTCGGCGCCGCTCGTGCTCAGGGCCGGGCTCGAGCCCGAGGACGACCCGGGCAAGATCGCCGCGGTTCTCGCGGCGCAGGACCGCGACATTGCCCTTGTTGGGCACGAGCCCCATCTGGGCGCCCTCGCGGCCCTCATGGCCGAGGGCCCCGGGCGCGCCGGATTGGTCATTCCGTTCCGGAAGGCCGGAGTGATGGCGCTCTCGCGGAAGGGACGGCGCTGGCGGTCCGAGTGGCTCGCGCGCTCCCCATGATCCTGGACGTCCTGCCGGAGAGGACCGGGGGAGCGGCGGAGAACATGGCCGCGGATTTCCTTCTCCTGCAGCGCTATCCACGGGGTGGTGCGGCGCGCTATCGGCACTACGTATGGCGGTCGCCCGCGTTCACGTTCGGATACAGCCAGAAGATCTCATACGTCCGCGGCCAGCTCCCGCCGGGCGAAGCCTTCGACCTGTGCCGGCGGCCGACGGGGGGCGGACTGGTGGACCATCGCGACGACTGGACATACGCGCTTGTGATACCCAGGGGACATCCGCTCGAGGAGGTGCGCGCAGCGCAGAGCTACCGCGCGATCCACGACGCGCTTGCGGGGGCATTCAACGCGGCCGGGGTGCCGGTCTCGCTCAAGTCGGTTTCGGAGCCGGTCGCTGGCGCCGAGCCGGCGGGGCCCGCGGGTGTGTGTTTTGAGCGGGCGGAAATGTTCGACGTCGTCCATTCTGGGAGCGGCGCCAAGATTGCGGGGGGCGCCCAGAAGCGGAACAAGCGCGGGCTCCTTTTCCAGGGATCGATCTGGAAGCCGGCAGCGGGCGCTGACGCGTTGGATTGGGGCCGGCTGGGAGAGGAGTTTGTCCGGAGGCTGGCGGCCGCGCTCGGCGCGGAGGCCTCGGATGCGCCTTGGCCCGACCTCAACGAGGGGGAAGTCGAGGGCCTGACCGAGCGGTACGCGTCGCCCGAATGGATGGAATTCCGCTGACTTCCTGCCTCTGCTGGGCCCCTGCGGCGTCAGCGTAATCGACCGGCAGACGATGCCGGGTCTCCTGCCTCCCGCGCCGAGCCTGCAGGTGGGCGTTTCCCTGCCCCTGTGCGCCGTCGGCCTGGACGCCCGCCTTCCTCCCGCCCGGCGTGCGTGTCGGTCAGAACGGCCAGAGGTGGAACACTTTCGCGATTGCGAGCCAGGCGAGCGCCATCACGGCCAGCGCGCCGGCGATCAGGCGCCGCGTGTTCGCGGCCTCGTCCTCGTAGGGATCGAAGGCGAGCCGGTCCGAATTCGGCGGGAGGACGCCCCGGTCCGTCAGCGCGGCGCCGAGGGGCATGTTGATCTTCACGCGGCCGTTCACGGCCCAGCCCGTTCCCTCCAAAAGGGGCCCCAGGTTGCGCTGGCGCAGCTTGAGGGCAGCAAGGAGCATCGACGGCCCGGAGATCAGCAGAAGGGCCGCGGCGACTGCAAGCGGCCACTGCCAGGGCGCCAGCCTGAGCAGTCCCGAGAAGACGCTTGCCAGGGCACCGCCGATCGCGCCGATCGCCAGGCCGAGCGCGGCGAAAATGCCGGCAAACTTCGCGATATCAAAGGACGGGGACGGCAGGGGCGCGGAAGCCGCCGGGGCGGCGGCGGTGAGTTTGCCCTGGACCGCCTGGTCCTTGGAGGCCGCGAACTTGGAGAACTGCTCACCCACAAATGAGGCGACCTTCTTGTACGGGGCGAAAAAGGACTGGCGGATGCTGATGGGGCTGTCGGCTATCTTCACGATCGTGGCGTCCCAGTCCCGGCCGCTGCGGTCGTAGAACACGCCGTTGCGCCCCACGAAGAGATAGTCGCTGTCGCCCTGGGTGAATCCCGCCGCGACCTTGATTGTTTCGCCTCCCGGCCGGCGGCATTCGACATAGGCGACGTACACCCGGCTCATCCCCGCGAACACCGAATGCGCCGCGACATCGTCCACCCTGATGCAGAGCCGGCACGAGCGGCTGTCCATGTAGAGCGTGCCCGCCTGGAATACGGCCGGCCTCGCCTTGGAGTAGAAATCGGAGAAATTGACGAAATTCCGGAGGATTGTCCCCAGATCCCTGTAGAACAGGGCCAGCCTCTCGACATCGGCTGCCGCGGCGACCCTTGGCGCCAGCGCCCGGTCCTCGCTGAAGAGACCCGCCAGCGCAATCCTGCCCGGGCCTCCAAGGATGGCGTTGATCCGCTCAAGCCCCAGTCTTGCGACTCCCGATGTCGGCCTGGTCCCTATCCACGCCTCGTACGGGCGGAGGCGTTCGGCCAGCGCCGCCCAGTCGGCCGGGGTGAGGCGGGTGGTGGCGGCGCCGAGAAGCGGGACAACCGCGGCCTCGCGCAGCCTGGAAAGCGCCGCCGCCCAGGCGGGGTTGACGCCCTCGAGGAGCGGCAGGGGCCTTCCCGGCTCGATCCGGGCGAGCGGGAAGCCGGCCAGAGCCGGTGACTCGGCCGAAAGGTCGGCGCCTGCAATGGCGCGGTAATCCTCCTCATGGCGGTTCAACCCGGGGATCGCCGCGGAATCGAATGCAGCAAGCTGCACCCTTGCAAAATAATCGGCGACCTTCGAGCGGACGGCCGCGACTGCGGCAAAGGCCTCGGCTGCCGCGGGCCCGAGGCCCGCCCCGGCCGCCCCACCCGACTCGGACCAGGCCCTGAAGGCCTCGAGGTCGGCGTAGAATGCCGCGACGGTCTCCTCGGTTGCATTCCCGCAGCAGGCCGCGATTTCCATGATGAGGGCCCGCGTTGCGTCGTCCGGCGCGGCTTCGGGCCTCAGGATGCCGTCGCCCTTCAGGGGACCCCCTGAAAGCACCTTCGCGACCTCGGCGGCCTCGGCGGCGGACACCGACTCGGCCGACTTGCCCAGCCTGGACAGGACCCAGAGGGCGGCGTCCGCAACGGCCCGGCCCTCGGGCCCGTCGCCGAGCGCCTCCAGGGGCAGCACGTCCCCGCCGCGCTGAAGGCATGAAGGATCCTTGAGCCGCGCGCAGGCCCAGGTGACCGCGGCGATTATCTCCGGCGGCCGCACGTGCCCGTCCCCGTCGGTGTCTATGATGGCGAGCGTGCGCTCATCAACCTGGAGGCCCTTGACCGGGCAGCTCAGCGCGACCCAGAGCTTCTGGTCGAGTTCGCCGAGCGCGGAGAGATCGGAAGCCGACTTCAGCGAGACCTGGTCGAGCCCGCCGACGCGAACAAACTTCCACTGATTGGGAGGCGGAGGGGGGGCGCTCATGGCCGCGACTATCTTGAACCGCCGCCGCCTTGGCAATACCCGGCGCCGCCCGAGCGTTCAATCATATGAGAACCGATGGGAAACACGGATCGGGGGCCGCTCAAACCACCGGCGAGAGGCGCACGCAACCAGGAACGCGACGCCCCACGGAGCTGGCGCACCCAGAAATGCGTGAAGGGGACCATCGCGATGGCGACGCCACGCAATCCGTCGAGCTCGGGCATTCTGCTGCCGTCGGCTGGATCCTGGGCGCCTCCCTCAAAGCCACGGCCGGGCCGCGCAACAACCAGAAAGGCCCGGCTCCATCGGAGCGGATCTCAGCGGGCGCCGGTATCCCCGGCCCCGAGCGAGAGGGTGATCACGCACTCGAGGTGGCGCGTCTGCGGAAACAGGTCGAAGGGCTGCACCGCGCCCACCGCATAGCCGGCCGCGAGAAATCCGGCGAGGTCGCGCATCTGGGTTGCCGGGTCGCAGCTCACGTAGACCACCGCGCGCGGCCGGAACGCGAACAGCTGCCCCAGGAACGCGCCGTCGCAGCCCTTTCGCGGGGGGTCTATGACGACCGCGGTGTCGCGGCCGGGAAACCCCAGGCCCGAGAAGATCGCCGAGGCGTCCCCGGCGGTGAAGGATGCGTTCGCGATCCCGTTGGCGGCCGCATTGTCCCGCGCGAACGCGACGGAGGACTCGCTCACCTCCACTCCCACGACGCGCTCAAAGGCCCCGGCCGAGGCAAGCGCGAGGAGGCCGCTCCCGCAGTACGCGTCCACAAGGAATCTCGCGCCGCTCGACCGCGCCTGTTCGCGCACATAGCCCGCAAACGCGGGCAGGATGAACGGATTGTTCTGGAAGAAGTCCCGGGCAAGGAACCCGAGGCGGAGCGTCTCGCCGGGCCCGACGGGCACCTCCTCTACGACCCGGTCCTCGTGGCGCGTGGTCACGATGCCGCCGGAGTCGCGGAACAGGAGGGTCGCCCCGCGCGTGAGCGCCCCCTCGCCCGCCCGCCTTCTGACGGCCTCGCGCGCCTCCGACAGCCTGGCGTTGATCGGCTCGGTCGCGATCTCGCAGCGGGGGACATCCACGACCTCGGTCCGGCTCCCCTGCCTCAGGAACCCGATCGAGAGCTCGCGGCCGGGCGCGGGCAAGTTGAAATGGGGCGTGATCTTCGAGCGGTAGCCGAAGGGGCGGGGGGAGCCGATCACGGGGGCCACGGCCACCTTGAGGCCGGCCATGTGCTCCATGAGCTCGCCGACCTGGCGGCGCTTCCACCCGAGCTGCTCCTCGTAGCGGAGGTTCTGGTACTGGCACCCGCCGCAGCGGCCGAACAGCGGGCACCTGGGGGGGATCCTGTGGGGCGAGGCGGAGATCACCTCGACCAGGTCCGCCTCGGAGTAGTTTGCGTGGTTTCGAAAGACCCTGGCCCGCACGCGCTCCCCCGGGAGGGCAAACGCGACCATGACCACCCATCCTCGCTCGGCGTCCGGCCCGCCCAGAGCAACACGGCCGAGCCCGAGCCCGAGGTTGGTCAGCGTGGTGATCGAGAGCTCGACCTCCTTGTGGTAGGAGAACGGCCTGTCGTTGAATGTTTTCTTTTTGGACACGCGCGGGTACAACAACTCAAATAGGGCGATGCCCGTCGAGATAATCACCAGCCTGAAGAATCCGCGGCTCAAGCGGCTCGTCCGGCTGCGCGACCGGCGCCCGCGGGACGAGGAGCGGGCGTTCCTCGTCGAGGGCTTCCGGGAGGTGCGGCGCGCGCTGGAGAAAGGGGTTGCTCTGGACGAGCTGTACTACTCGCCGGGCTGGTTCCTCGGGGAGGGTGAGCCGGCGCTGCTCGCCCGGGCCGCGGCTGCCGGGGCCAAGCTGTTCGAGCTTTCCAAGGAGGCGTTTGCGAAGGTGGCCTACAGGGAGCGGCCGGACGGGATCCTCGCCGTCGCGCCCCAATGGCGAAGGACACTCGCCGACCTGGCGCCGCCGGCCGAGCCCTTCTTCCTGGTTGTCGAGGCGATCGAGAAGCCCGGCAACCTGGGGACCCTGCTGCGCAGCGCGGACGCGGCCGGATGCCATGCCGTGATCGTGTGCGACCCGGTGACCGACCTCTTCAGCCCGAACGTGGTCCGCGCGTCCACCGGCGTGCTCTTTTCGGTCCCGTGCGTCGTCGAGGAGAGCGGCGCCGTCCTCGCCTGGCTGAAGGGGCGCGGGATACGCACGGTCGCCACGACCCCGGCGGCCGGGGCGCTCTACACCGATTCCGATCTGCGCGGCCCGCTCGCGGTCATCATGGGGAGCGAGCAATACGGCCTCAGCGACTTCTGGCTCAGGAACGCGGACCTTTGCGTGCGGATTCCGATGGCGGGGCAGGCCGACTCGCTCAACGTCGCGATGGCGGCGCTTATCACGCTTTTCGAGGCGGTCCGCCAGAGGGGCGGGAGCCCATGAGCCAGCGGCGCAGCCCGGGTTGCAGTCTTCGCTCGAGCATCCACGCGATGCTGAAGGACAGCGCGACAAGGAGCGCAAACCTGAGCGAGTAGCTCCACGCGGTTCCCCGTGGCAGGCCGGGCAGCCCCAGGATGCCGAACTGGAGCGCAAGCGAGGCGGCGTACAGTCCGTACGAAATGGTGCCCATGGGCGCCATTCGGATCAGGGCCGCCGGCTCGGGCTTCCACTTCACCAGGACCCACGCCACCGCGATCGCTGCAGCGTAGGCGACGAAGGCTCCCTGCCCCTTGTCCCCGAGTTCGCCGGTCACGAGGCGCGCGAGCAGCCCCAGCGACGCCACGGCGAGGCAGGCGAGCGCCAGCGGCTGCTGCCATCTGCGCGCGCGCCCGGTGAGGACGAGGATGAGCCACACGGCGACCGGCAGGATGTCAAGGCGCCTCAGGGACAGGGAGGGAATCGACAGGTCCGAAATGTGCCACGCGGAGGAAAACGCCCAGAACGGGGCGAGCGGCCACATGACCGCGGCGACGATGAGGGCGCTCGGCCAGTTGCCGTAGTCGGCGTCCTTCGGCGCGAGCCATGCGACTGCAAGGCCGGCGAACCAATACAGGGCGCCGCTCGCATAGCAGGAGATGATCTGCGGAAACCCGGGAAGGCCGACGGCGGCCACGGTCACGCCAGCCAAGGAGAAGAGGAGCCACCGAGCGCGCGGCGCGAGACGCCAGACCGCGATGAACGTCAGGTAATAGAACATCTCGAAATTGAGCGTCCAGAGGCTGCCGTTGTTGAACATCACAGGCACCTGCCAGCCAAAGATATATGGATTCTGGTTCTGAAGGAACACGAGGTTTCCGAGAGCGACTCGGGCTGGGGTCCTGGGGGCGAGCGCCCAGCTTATGAGGACGGCGGCCGTGTTGACGGGCACGAGGCGCAACAGGCGCCTGCCGAGATACCCGCGCGCAGCCGGAACGGTGAACGACGTCCTGACCGTGATGCCTATGACGTATCCCGAAAGGACGAAGAAGATGAGGACGGCCAGGGATCCCATGTCGAGCCACCAGAACTGCGGGGGCGGCGAGTAGACGGGATCAAGGCAGGGGATGGGCGCGGTCGCATGCCCGTAGAATACCGACAGGGCGCAGAGCCCCCGCAGGCCCTCGAGGGCCAGGTCCCTGCCTTCGGGACCGCGCCCGGCGCCCGGCGGAGCCAGTCGATTTGATAGAAGTCCGGCCATGGGGGCGCTATCCCTGCCGTTTGCGAAGCCCGGCGACCAGCTCCGCCATGCCCTGGGCCATGCCCATCCGCGGGACGTAACCCAGCTCGCGTCTGGCCGCGGAGATGTCGAACCAGTGGTCCCTTGCGAGCTCCGCGGCGATGAACCGGGTCATCGGCGGCTCGCCGCGCATCGGCAGCACGCGCCAGGCGGCCTCGCAAGCGGCGCCGAGCGCCCACGCGGCCCCGAGAGGCAACCTTCTTGTCACGGGCGGCTCCCCGAGGGCCCTGAGCAGTTCGTTGATCCAATCCCAGAGCGCTACGGGCTCGCCGTCGGTGATGAAGTACGCGCGCCCGCCCGCCGGGGAGCCGGGGGCGCACAGGGCCGCCTCGGCGGCGATGTGCGCGTCCGCGGCGTTCTCGACGTGGACCATGTCGACGCGGTTCCTCCCCTCCCCCACGATCCGCAACCGGCCCGCCCGCGAGCGCTCGAGTATCCTCGGGACGAGATGGGGATCGCCGGGGCCCCATATCAGGTGCGGGCGAAGCGCCACGGTCCCGAGCCCCGGCGAATGGGCGGCGAGCGCCTCGGCCTCGGCCGCGGCCTTCGTGAGGGGATACGGACTCGGGCACCGGGTCGTCAGCGGAAGCGATTCGTCGGCTCCGGCGAGGCCCCGGCCGTTGTAGACGACGCTGGGCGTGCTCGTGTGGACGAGCCGCCGGACACCGTGTTCCCTGCATCCCTGAACCACCGCCCGCGTTCCGAGCACGTTGGCCCTGAAGAAGTCGGAGTAGCGCCCCCAGACGCCGACCCTTGCGGCGGCATGGAACACCGTGTCGATCCCCGCGCACGCGGCCCGGATGGCGCCGGAATCCTCGAGGGGGGCGCGAATGAACCTGACCCCGCGCCGCGCAAGATCGGGCGCGGGCGTGCGGCCGGCGACGGCAACCGACCGGCCCTGGGTGAGCAGCCGGTCCACGATCCTGCGGCCGAGGAAACCGGTCCCCCCGGTGACGAGTGCCGGGCCCCTGGGAGATTCCGCTTTGGGGGGTGCGTTCACGCCTTGGAGGATATCCCGGGGCGGGGAGCCCATTCAATCAGCCCGGTAGCCCCGGGCCGAGGCCGCCCACTTCGCAAGGGCGAGACGGTGGATCTTGGCATTGTGGCGGACATCGACCGGCAGGCGGGGCCGGAAGAAATAGGTCCTGACAGCCGCGGTGTGCGGGTGGCCGAGCGCAAGGACCCGCAGCTCCGCGGCGAGCGCGCGCGCATCCGCCCTGCCGCGCGTCCTTGTCTCGACAACCAGCGCCGGCCCGGCCCCGGCGCCGATCAAGGCGCAGCGCCGGGCCCGCGGATGGGCGCGGAAGACCTGCTCGCAGGGCTCCGTGTACATCGTACCTCCCGGGGACTCGACGCGCTCGGCCTTCCGGCCGAGAAACCAGAGCCGGCCCGAGTCGTCGAGGGCCCCGCAGTCGCCCATCCTGTGCCAGAATCCGCCCGGCTTCGTCGGGTCTGTGATCTTGGCGGCCCCCGTGGCGTCGGGGAGCGAGTCGTATTCCCGCGTGACATTCGGGCCGCGGACGATGATCTCCCCCGCCGTCCCGCTCGGCAGGCCGCCGCCGGGGGCCAGCGCGGCGACGGGCTGGTCGGAGATCGGGATTATCCTCACATCGACGCCGGCGACCGGGCGGCCGACGCAGGCACCGCGCGTCGAGCCGAGGTCGATGTCGTCCGCCGAGACCGTGCTCACGGGCAGGGCCTCAGTGGCGCCGTACGGGCTGTGGAGGCGCCCTGCCCCGAGGAACGAGCGCGAGGCCTCCCAGAGGTCGGCGGGCACGGGCGCTCCGGCGCACAGGACGCGCCGAAGGCTGGGAAGAACGATGTGCCTTGAGCGGCAGTAGTCGGCCACCTTCCTCCAGAGCGTCGGCGACCCAAATGAATTCGTGACGCCCTCCTGCCGTATCGCCTGCACGATCTTCGCCGGGTCGGCCTTGGCCGGCCGCCTCGGGTCGATCTCGGGGATGACGCTCGTCATCCCGAGGGCCGGATTGAACAGGGCGAAGATGGGAAGCATCGGAAGGTCCACCTCGCCGGGCTCGATGCCGTAGGTCTCGCGGATGAGCCTGACCTGGGCGTCAAACATGCCGTGCTCGTAGCGCACGCCCTTTGGAGCGCCGGTCGATCCCGACGTGAAGAGTATGGCCGCGAGGTCGGCCGGCTCCGCGGCTGCCGCATCCGCTCCCGCGGCGGCCTTGCCCCCGACCCGCGCCGTGTGCGAGGCGCTCACGGGCACCCGCACCTCGACGCTGCAAAACGCCCGCCGGCACACGCGGGACAGCATCTGGGCGAGCGGGACTGCGACGAGCGCGCGCGGCCGCGCGCGGCCGACGCAGGACAGGAAGCCGGCGAGGCCCATTCCGGGGTCGATGACGACCGGCACGGCCCCGGCTCTGAACAGCGCGAATACCGACGCGACCAGCGGCAGCCCCGGCCCGACCATCACGAGGGCGCGGTCGCCGCGACGCAGTCCCCTGGCCGCGAACCGGGCGCGCCAGGCGTCGGTTTCGGCGAGAAGCCCGCCGAAGCTGACCGCGAGGTAGTCGATCTCGCCCGAAGCCGTCCTTCCCTGCGGGACCTTGAGCGCCGTCGCCCCGGGTTGCGCAGCGGCCATCCGGTCCAGATGGCGGGCGATGTTGGCGTTCACGCTTTGAGCGACGGAGCCTCTGCTAGAAGGGAAGCCTGCCAGGGCAGAAGGATGTCACCCGTGCTGCGGGGCGAGCGCGCGATCTGCGCAAGCTGGGAACGGTTGGCGATCAGGGTGGGGTCGATCGATATCCGCGCGGCGATCTTGTCCCGGTCCTCCTTGATGCGGTCGAGGAGGGCGATCTCCGCCTGGGTGAGCGGCGCGTGGCTGGGGTCGCGGCCCGCCCGGCGCGGGAGCGTGCGGGGATCCCGCTTCAGTCCCTGGTGAACCGCCGCCGCGAGCGAGCCGATGAGCCGGGCATGCCTCTTGCCGAGGTTCACCCCGTTGAGGATGGATTCCTCGGAGCCGCCGTGGTCGGCGGCCGCCGCGAGCCGGATCAGCAGCTCGCTTGAGCAGACCTTGAAGGGCGGGGTGTCCAGCCGCTGGGCCTGCTCCTGGCGCCAGTGCCAGACGGCGTGCAGGACGCCCTGGCCGCGCGCGCGCAGGCGCTCCGACTTGCCGATCCGCCAGTCATTCTCGTCGGGCGGCGAGAATCCCGTGGTGCCGGCCTCGATCTGCGCCCGGCATTGCTGCTCCATCCAGTCAAGGCGCCCGAGCCTCCTGAGCTCGCGCGCGAGAATGTCGCGCAGGGCGGGAAGGTACCACACGTCGAGCGCGGCGTAGTCGAGGAGCTTTGGGGTGATCGGCCGCCGCGACCAGTTGGCCTTCTGGCCGTCCTTGTCGAGTGCCACGCCGAAGTTGTCCTCGATCAGCGACGCAAGCCCGATCCGGCCTCGGCCGAGCAGCTGCGCGGCCAGCATCGTGTCGAATAGGCTCTTTGCCCGGAAACCGCAGAGGTCGTGCAGGAGCCGGAGGTCAAAATCGCTTCCGTGCATCACCAGGTGCTTCTTCGCGAGCCGCGGCCACAGTGCCCCGAGGTCGAGCGGAGCAAGGGCGTCCACGAGGAAGACTTCGCCGCGCACGTAGAACTGAAGCAGGCACACCCGGACGCGAAACCGGTACATGTTGTCCGCCTCCGTGTCCATGACCACCTCGGCCACCTGGTCGATGGCCGCAAGGAGCGGCGGGAGCTGGCCGGGCCGGTCGATCAGCAGGTGGCCGGAAATGCGGGCGTGTTGGGTCTTGACGCCGAGCAGGCGGCGGACCGGTTGCGGCAAGAAACGGGAGATCATTTCAGACCACCGGAGCGTGGGTAATGAGCCGCCGAAGTGCGAATCCTAATCTCGGACGCAGGCGACCCTATATTCCAGTCTCGTCCCCATTCGACGGTTAGCCTCCACCGGTCGGCCCCGGGCCTCGCCCCCTACGCGGCCCACGCGGCCAGGAACGCCTCCACGAGCGTCGGCAGGTCGGGGCTGTATCCGCCCTCGAGAATCGCCGCGGCCGATAGGCCCGTCTCCAGGAGCCAGCGCCCGAGCTGGGCGAAATCCTCCGTTTCAAGCGCCATTTCGGTGATTGGGTCGCGGGCGTAGGCGTCGAAGCCCGCGGAGACCAGCACGAGGTCCGGCCGGAACGAGACGATGGCGTCCAGCGACGCGCGCAGCGCCTGCAGGTGCCGGTCGCGCGGCGTCTGGGGCGGCAGGGCCCAGTTGCGGCTGTTGTCGCAATCGCGCAGGCCGGTTCCCGGGTAACCGGGAGCCTGGTGCACCGAGCAGACCAGGAACTCCTCGCGGCCGAAGAGGATGGCCTCGGTGCCGTTGCAGTGATGCGCGTCGAAATCCCAGACGGCGACCCGCCTGGCGCCGAGGTCGCGGCGGGCCGCGAGTGCCGCGATCGCGACCTGGTTTAGGTAGCAGAAGCCCATGGCCCTGTCGGCGGTCGCGTGGTGGCCCGGGGGCCGCATGAGCGCGAACGCGGGCTCCCGGCTTGCAAGCGCATGCCCCGTGGCCGCGAGCGCCGCGGCGACGGATCGGCGGGCATGGAGCGCGATACCCGGGAAATAGGCCGTGTCCGGATCGAAGTCGCGCGGCACCTCGAGGCGCGCGAGATGCGCGGGCGTGTGCGCGAGCAGGAGGGTTTCATCCGGGACGCCCTCGGCGGCCGTGCGCCAGGCCCACGAGGGACGGCTCGCGCGCAGGTGCGCCGCGGTCTTGGTCACGCGCGCCGGCTGCTCGGGGTGCCCGTACGAGCCGTATTCGGCGCACCGGGGGTCGTGAAGCAGCAGCATGGCGGTAGTTCTGGCGCGCGATTTCCTGTTCCAGCCAGCGTCGCCGACCGGGCGGCTTCGTCAAACACGAAGGGGATTCGCCGGCCGGCGCCCCCAAGCCTAGCCGGCCTTGTCCCGGCGAACCGCCTTGGCCCTCAAGTCGCCCGAGGAGCAGCCGCAATCGCCCCCGCATCCCGGCTTGCTGCGCCTCGCAACCGCGCGCAGGACGAGCCAGACCGCGGCGGCGGCGACGATCAGGAGAGCGGAGAGGGTCTGGAGTTGGTGCGACATGGGGCGTCAGAAACCCAGTGCGGTGCCCGACTGGTACACAATGAACGACAAAACCCAGGCCGCGCCAGTCATGTAGGCCGTTTGAAAGATGGGCCAGCGCCAGGAATTGGTCTCGCGGCGCACGACGGCGATCGTGCTCATGCACTGCATCGCAAAGACATAGAATATCATGAGGGTGAAGCAGACGAGCGGCGTGAAGAGCACGCGGCCGTCCGGCCACCTCGCGGAATTGAGCGCGTGCGTAAGGGGCGCCGTGTTTTCGCCCTCGGCCTCGGCGTTGAAGACCACGCCCATCGTGCTGACGAACACCTCGCGCGCGGCGAACGAGGTGATGAGGCCGATTCCGATCTGCCAGTCGAATCCGATCGGCCTGATGAGCGGCTCGATCGCATGCCCCGCCCGCCCGGCGAAACTTTGGGCGAGCTGCTGCGTGGCGGTCGCTCCATGGGGCGCCTTCGGATAGGCTGCGAGGAACCAGAGCACGACGCTGATCGCGAGGATGATGGTCCCCGCGTTCCTCAGAAAAAGCCCCGCGCGCTCGATCATGTGCAGGAGGACGTCCTTCAGGCGCGGAAGGCGGTACGGAGGCAGCTCCATGATCATCAGGGGGGGCTTGCCCCTCAGCAGCGTGCGCTTGAAGAGCCACGCGAAGCCGAAGGCGCCGATCGTGCCAAGCGCGTACATCAGGACCATGATGCCGACCTTTTTGGCGAGCGACACTCCGGAACCCGGCAGCAGCGCCGCGATCATCAGCAGGTAGACGGGGAGCCGGGCGGAGCAGCTCATCAGCGGCGCCACGAGGATGGTGACAAGGCGGTCCTTGGGGTCCTCGATGGTGCGCGTGGCCATGATGCCCGGAATCGCGCAGGCGTAGGAGCTGAGCAGCGGGATGAACGACTTGCCGTTGAGCCCCACCCGGCTCATCAGCCGGTCCATGATGAACGCGGCGCGAGCCATGTAGCCGGTGCTTTCAAGCAGGCCGATGAAGAAGAACAGGATGAGGATCTGCGGCAGAAACATCACGATGGTGCCGACTCCCCCGATGACCCCGTCCGTGAGCAGGCTTCGCAGGTCGCCTTCGGCCATCTCGCGCTTCATCCAGTTGGCGAGGGCGGCGTTGCCGTTGGCGATCCAGTCCATCGGAGCCTGCGCAAACTGGAAGATGCTCACGAAGAGAAGCGTCATCACGGCGGCCAGGACGAGCCAGCCCCACACCGGGTGCGTGACAACGGCGTCTATCCGGTCGCTCGGGGTCGGGGCCGACGCACGGGTGTTCTGGACGACCTCCGTCGCCAGCCGGCCTATCACCTCGTAGCGGGAATTCACGAGCGCGCCCGCCCAGTCCGTGCCCTCGGCCTCCCAGCGCCTCTCCCAGGACCTCAGGATCTCCTCGGTGCGCCGGTCGAGGGGCGTGGATCCCGCGACGCGCACGGAGTCCTGGTCCGTGAGGAGGAGGAGGGCTTCGGCGCGGGCGATGAGCGGCGCCCGGCCGCCGTTGGAGACGAGCGACGCCTGAAGCTCGGCGACCGCCGACGCGATCGCCGCCGGGATGTCCCACGCGTGGCGAGGGAGCGGCAGGTCGTGCCTGCTCATCGCAAGCTTCAGCTCGATGATGCCCTTTGCGTTCGCCGCCTCGCAGGGAATCACGGGGATGCCGAGCGTCTGTTCCAACCGCGCGACGCGGATCGAGAGCCCCGCCTTGGCGACGAGGTCCATCATGTTCAGGACCAGAATGACGGGCCTTCCCAGGTCCAGCACCTGGTGGACCAGGTAGAGGTTGCGCTCAAGGTTCGTCGAATCCACGATGCAGAGGATCCGGTCGGGCTGGGGGGTGTCCTCCCGGCGGCCGAGCAGGACATCGCGGGTCACGGCTTCATCCGGCGAGCGCGCGGCCAGGGAATAGGCCCCGGGCAGGTCGACGACCGTGATAGGCTGGCCGTGCTGCGAGTACAGCGTGCCCGTCTTCTTTTCCACCGTGACACCGGGGTAGTTCCCGACCCTCTGCTTCAGCCCGGTGAGCGCGTTGAAGAGCGTGCTCTTCCCGCAGTTTGGGTTGCCGACAATCGCATAGATGGGCGACTTGGACCCGCCGGGCGGCTTTGCGGGCGGCGTCATGGCTCACGGGGCTCGACCATCACGTGGGCCGCCTCGCTCTTCCTGAGCGTCAGGTGGTAGCCGCGAACCTTTATCTCGATCGGGTCGCCAAAGGGCGCACATCGCACCAGCGTGACCTGGGTGCCCGCCAGAAGGCCCATCTCACGGAGCCTCAACAACCCGGACTTCGGCAATTCACGGACGATGGCGGACGCGCCTATCGGAAGCTCGGATAGCTTGACCGACGCCGCCATGGGATGTCCCGCGCCCCTAGCGGGAGCCGATCCGCTCGACAAGAATCTGCCTCGCCGCACCGTGGCTCAGCGCGATGCGCGTCCCGTTGATCTGGCACAGAATGGTGTGGCTGCCGGAAACCTTCGTCACGTAGGTGGACTCGCCAAAGCCCATTTCCCTGATCCGCTGGCAGAATTCCGAATCCCCCTTGAGCTCGCGGATTCGCCCGGTCGCGCGGGCCGGCAGCTGGCAGAGCGGAAACGGGGAGTTGAAAGGCGTTCCTGTCATTGCCCGGCCAATGTAAGGGAACTGAGACTCAGTTTCAAGAAAATCTTATTCGTGGTTGATTTCCAGCCTTCCGCGTTTTGGTGCCATCGGGCGTTTTTGGGCCAAAATGGGTCGATTTTGCCAATATGTGGGGTGTTTTTCGCAAGAAATGCCCAAAAATGGCCAAAAAAGACCAAGATGCGCAGGGCCATCTTTTTGCCCTCGCGGCCCCTGGGCGAGGCTTCCTCGTCGCCCGGACCTGGTCCCCTTGCTACTGCCGTCGCCGCTTTGCCCCAAGCTGCGCGACCGAGAAGCGGACCACGGCCTCGAGCCGCTCGATCTCCGCGGGCTCGAGCGATTGCTTTCCCCGGAGCGCCTCCTCGGCGCGCTTCATCGCGGCGGCGGCGGCATTCTCATCGATCTTCTCCTCGTAGATCGCGCTGTCGGCCAGTATCGAGACCTTCTCGCCGGTGACCTGGGCGAAGCCGCCGCCGACCACAAGGAGCTGTGTCGCGCCCCCCTTGGTCGCCCGGAGCTCGCCGGCTTCGACCAGCGTGACGAGGGGAATGTGGCCCGGCAGGATGCCGACTTCCCCCTCCACGGTTGGGATGACGACCGTGTCGACCGTTTCGGAATAGACCCGGGCCTCGGGCGTGACGATCTCAAGGGTGAGGGGCATGGGGCTACTTCTTCGCGGCGCCGATGACCTCGTCGATTCCGCCCTTCATGTAGAAGTCGCCCTCGGGGACTTCGTCGAGCTTGCCGTCTAGGATCATCTTGAACCCGCGGATGGTCTCCTTGACCGGGACGTACTTGCCGGGAGTCCCCGTGAAGACCTCGGCGACGGAGAACGGCTGCGAAAGAAAGCGCTGGATCTTGCGGGCCCGATAGACCGTGAGCTTGTCCTCGGGAGAGAGCTCGTCGAGGCCGAGGATGGCGATGATGTCCTGGAGGTCCTTGTAGCGCTGAAGCACGCGCTGGAGTTCGCGCGTCACGCCGTAGTGCTCCTCGCCGACGATTGAGATCTCGAGGGCCTTTGAGACCGAGGCAAGCGGGTCGACGGCCGGGTAGATCCCCAGCTCGGCTATGGAGCGCTCGAGGACGATCGTCGAGTCGAGGTGGGCAAAGGTGTTCGCCGGCGCCGGGTCGGTGAGATCGTCGGCCGGAACGTATATGGCCTGCACGGAGGTGATGGAGCCCTTGTTTGTCGAGGTGATCCTCTCCTGGAGAACCCCCATCTCGTTTGCGAGGGTCGGCTGGTAGCCGACGGCCGACGGGGAGCGGCCCAGGAGCGCGGAGACCTCGGAGCCGGCCTGCGAGAACCTGAAGATGTTGTCGATGAAGAGCAGCACGTCCTGGTTCTTCTCATCGCGGAAATATTCCGTCATCGCGAGGGCCGAGAGGCCGACGCGCATGCGTGCGCCGGGCGGCTCGTTCATCTGGCCATAGACGAGCGCGACCTTTGACTTCGAAAGGTCCTTCTGGTCGATGACGCCGGCCTCGGACATCTCGTGGTAGAGATCGTTGCCCTCGCGGGAGCGTTCGCCGACGCCCGCGAAAACGGAGTACCCGCCGTGCGCCTTGGCGATGTTGTTGATCAGCTCGAGGATGACGACCGTCTTGCCCACCCCGGCGCCGCCGAAGGCCCCCGCCTTGCCGCCCTTGATGAACGGGCAGATGAGGTCGATCACCTTGATGCCCGTCTCGAGGATCTCGGCCTTGGTTTCCTGGTCCACGAGCAGGGGCGCGGGCCGGTGGATCGGATACCTCTTTTCAAACTTTACCGGGCCGCGGCCGTCAACCGTGTCCCCGGTCACGTTGAAGATGCGGCCGAGGACTCCGTCCCCGACAGGGACGGTGATCGGGCCCCCGGTGTCCGTGACAGGCATCCCGCGCTTGAGGCCCTCGACGGACGACATCGCGATGGCGCGCGCCACTCCGCCGCCGAGGTGCTGCTGGATCTCGAGCGTGAGAATCTGCTTCTTGCCCGACACCGTGAAATCGATGGTGAGCGCCTGGTAAATCGGCGGGATCGCGTGCTCGGCGAATTGGACGTCGACCACGGGGCCGATCACCTGGACTATTGTGCCTGTGTTCATCGTTTCGTAAGGGGGACCGATTGCGTGAGAATTCCCCGGCCTAGGCCGCGCTGTATTGGGCCGCAGCGATCTCGAGGATCTCCTGGGTGATGCCGGCCTGGCGGGCCTTGTTGTACTCGAGCGTCAGGTCGCCCATGAGCTCGGTCGCATTGTCGGTCGCGGTCTTCATCGCGACCATCCGGGCGCTGTGCTCGGAGGCCTTCGCCGAAAGGGCAAGCTGGTGGATCTGATGGTTGACGTAGAATGGAAGCAGCGCGTTGAGCACCTCCACCATGCCGGGTTCGAAGAGCACCTCGCGGTCATCGGCGTGCGGAACGCGGACAGTGCCCGTGTCGATGCCCAGCTGGTCGAGGAATTCCTTCAGGCTGCGAAGCGGGAGGACGGGGCGCACGAGCGGGTGCTGGACCATCGTGTTCTTGAAACGGGAGTAGATCACCTCGATCGTGTCTATGGTCCCTTCGATATACTGCTTTACCATGAACTCCGCAGCCACCTTGACCTGCGCGAATGGGACGCGGTCTTGAACCTGGAAATCGGCGACCATTGCGCGGCTTATCCGGGCCAGGAACTGGGTCCCCTTGCGTCCGATCGAGTAAAACTTCGCGGGCGTGCGGATTTCCTGGACGAGCTTGAACAGATTGGCGTTCAGCGGCCCGCAGAGGCCCCGGTCTGTCGTGATAAGGAGGATGCCGCGCGTCTTCACCTCGCGCTCGATGAGGAAGGGATGGGCGGCCTCGTCGATCCTGTTTGCGAGCGCGGCCAGGACGTCCGAGAGAAGGTTCGCATAGGGCCGGCCGGCGAGGGCCGCCTGCTGCGCCTTCTTCATCTTCGAGGCGGCGACAAGCTCCATCGCCTTCGTGATCTGGCGGGTGTTCTTTACCGACTTGATGCGTCGGCGGATGTCGCGGGTGCTGGCCATCGGGAGGGGGGCTCAGGAACTGGGTTCGGACGTCTCGGTCTCGGGGATCATCAGGCCGCAAAGGACGACTTCCACTCCTCGCACGCCGCCTGCAGCTTGGCCTCGAGGTCCGCGTCGAGCGCCGCCTTGGTGCGGATCTCCACAAGAAGGGCGTCCTTTCGCGTGGTGAAGAAGCTCTTCAGGGACGTGGCCGCGGCGACAACCTTCCTGATGTCGACGGGATCAAAGAAGCCCTTCTGCATCGCAAAGAGGACGGCGACCTGTAGCTCGATGGGCAGCGGCGAGAACGCCGGCTGCTTGAAGAGCTCAACAATGCGGTTGCCGCGGTCGAGTTGCGCCTTGGTCTTCGCATCGAGGTCCGACCCGAACTGCGCGAAGGCCGCGAGTTCCCGGAACTGGGCGAGCTCGCCCTTGAGTTTGCCTCCCACCTGCTTCGTCGCCTTGATCTGGGCGGCAGAGCCGACGCGCGAAACGGACAGGCCGACTGAAATGGCGGGCCGGATGCCCTGGTTGAAAAGATCCGTCTCGAGGAAGATCTGGCCGTCCGTGATCGAGATGACGTTAGTCGAGATATAGGCCGAGACGTCGCCAGCGAGAGTCTCGATGATGGGAAGCGCGGTCAGCGAACCCTTCCCGTCGAGGCGCGCGGCGCGCTCAAGGAGGCGGCTGTGCAGGTAGAACACGTCGCCCGGGTACGCCTCGCGCCCCGAGGGCCGCTTGAGGATCAGCGAGATCTGGCGGTACGCGACGGCGTGCTTGGAGAGGTCGTCATAGACGATCAGGGCGTCCATGCCGTTTTCCATGAACCATTCGCCCATGGCGGCGCCGGAATAGGGCGCGATGTACAGGTTGGCCGGGTTGTCGGCGGCGGGTGCCGCGACGATCGTTGTGAATTCGAGCGCGCCGGCCTCCTCGAGCGCGGTGATCGTGCGCGCGATGTTCGAGTTCTTCTGGCCGACGGCGACGTAGATCGAGTAGACCGGGCGGAACTTCGGGTCGCCGGAGGCGAGGCCCACCTTGTTGATCCTCGCCTGGTTGATGATCGTGTCGATCGTGATGGTCGTCTTGCCGGTTCCGCGGTCGCCGATGATCAGCTCGCGCTGGCCGCGCCCGATCGGGATCATGGAATCGATCGCCATGATCCCGGTGAAAAGCGCCTGGGAGACGGACTTTCGGACCACAACGCCGGGGGCGATCCGCTCGACGGGATAGAACTCCTTGGCCTCGATCGGACCCTTGCCGTCCACGGGATTGCCGAGCGCATCGACCGTGCGGCCGAGGAGCGCCTTGCCGACGGGCACGGAGAGAAGCCTGCCCGTGGTGGTGACCTCGTCGCCCTCCTTGAGGTTGGCAATGTCGCCCAGGATGACGCAGCCGACCTCGTCCTCCTCGAGATTGAGCGCGATTCCGATGGCGCCGGCGGGGAACTGCACCATCTCGTTGTACATCACGTCCGACAGCCCGTCGATCTTGGCGACCCCGTCGGCGACCGTGCGGATGTTGCCCGTGTTCTTCTTGACCCCCTTGGTGGATAACTTGGCGATCTGCTGTTCGATTTGTTCGAGGACGGTGCTCATGAAGCGATTCTTTGGACGGGTTTGTGAAATGGGCGACGGTGCTGCGTCAGACCGACAAGGCGAGCGCGGCGAGCTGGCCGGCGATGGACGACTCGTAGACGTCGTCGCCAACCCGCACGCGCAGTCCCGCGAGGAGGGCTGCGCTGGGCTTGGCCGTCGCGACGACGGGGCGGCCGTATTGCCTGCTCATCGCGGTTGCGATCGCGGCGAGCATCGCGTCGCTGACCGCACCCGCGTGCTCGACGACGGCCTCGCCCTTCGCGAGCTCCGCGGCGACGAGGCGATGATAGGCCTTCAGGACCATCACCGGGTTGGCGGGCCGGTGCTTCTCGACATAGGCGAGGACGCCGCCGACCTGCTCGGCGGAGACGGCGCCGTCCACCACGCTCAGCTTGAAAAGCTGGCGGGCAAGATGCTCGGCGATCTTGGCGTGGCTGGCCATGGGTTGCGCCGGGGGGCTAGGTCAGCTCAGACGTTCGTGAGTTCGCGGGCGGCGGACTCGTTGTAGCGGCTGCGTTCGGCATCGGACATTTCCTTCGAGAGGACGCGCTGGGTGATCGCGATGACCAGGCGGGCGATTTCCATGCGGGCCTCCGCGAGCATCTTCTTCTTCTCGAGCTCGATGACCTGCTGGGCCTTCGCGACGATCTCGCCGGCCTTGGCGGCGCTCTCCTGCGTCTGCTTGTCTAGGAACTCCTTTGCGGACCTGCGCGCCTCGTCGATGATCCGCGTCGCCTCGATCTGGGCCCTTCTCGCGCTAGCGACGCTCTCCTGCTGGACGGCGTCGAGCTTGGCCTTCATCTGCTCGGCGTACTCGAGGCCGGCGGCGATCTTCTTCTGGCGCTCGTCGAGCACCGCGAGCACGGGCTTGAAGGCGAACCTCCAGAGGATGAAGGCGACGACGGAGAAATTCAGGATCTGCGCGAGGAGAAACGGCCAGCTGATGCCGAACTGCTGCGTGATCTTGCTTATGCCGCTGGCTGCATCGCCGTGGGTGGCCGCATCGGCCGCAGGGCCCGCGGCCTGGGCCAGGATGATCAGATGGGAGAGCATGGTGGCGGTTGGTGTGAATGCGACCGCGCCGGCGAACGCCGGCGCAGCTTGCTTAGCCCTTGATGAAGAGCGCGTAGAACGCGACCGCTTCCGCGAGGGCCATGCCTATGATTCCCTGCACGAGGATCTTCGTCGAGGCGCCGGGATTCCGGCCGACGGCTTCGGCGGCCTTGAAGCCGACGAGGCCCACGCCGATGGCGGCGCCGAGGCAGCCGAGGCCGCCCTG
>Ga0209415_10001379_pt1 | contig 46485 bp, 16 predicted proteins | sample PeaSoiSIISIP2007_FD_187696 | JGI IMG/M metagenome (GOLD analysis project Ga0209415, IMG submission 187696) | Peat soil microbial communities from Weissenstadt, Germany - SII-SIP-2007 (SPAdes) (version 2) | ecosystem: Environmental > Terrestrial > Soil > Wetlands > Peat | place: Germany... | reverse complement strand
GCCGCTCCAACCACTCCACGCCACCACCAGTGCCCCCTACCAAGCAGGACATGCGCCACGCAGGGACGGCCAGCAAGACACCTATATCTTCGTTACATTCCCGCAGTTTGATGGCTCGAATTCTCTCCAAGGCTTCCTTTTTGGAAAGTCTGGCGTTAGAAACTTCGTCGTATATCTGCCTTAATATTTGTTTCATCAGCATCACACCATGCCCCGTAACTCGAAGATCCGCATTTGGAGATTCACAGACTTCCTGCTGGTTGGAGGATCGCGTAATCCCGCTATCGCGAGAAGAGCGGCTCAGATTTCGCTTGTTCTCATGTGTAGGTCGAAGGATCGGCCCAAAAACCGTGTACGGCAGAAACATTTCATTTCTCACGCATCAGGTCGAGTAATCCATGCCGAGTCTGCCGTCTCGAACTCCCAGATTCCGGTGCAATGCTCGGAGTCGATGAAGCTGGAAACGGCGCGAGGACGTACTTACCCCAATTCAACAGCTTCGTCAACGCTGACTTCATGATTCAACAAATGATCGATGATATTTGCGTAGTAATCACTGTCGAAATTGGCATCGGAGCCAGTGACATCCGGTTGGTTGGAATCATTGTCATGCGTTCTCGTATGCCCTGCCGTCTCTATCCGGCTGTTCATCACGCGCGAAGCCAAACCGCGCATCTGCACACACACATTGCCACTCTCATCGCAAAGATCAATGTCCAGCTTGAGGAGGTTGTCTGCCGCATGGCTCCCAACCGAATACCGCGCCCAGACAAACATCTCTCGATTGCAGCGCGACAGGATGCGCAACTCATCCAGAGCGAAGGGAACTCGCGGCCTGAGAATATCTTCGGACCAGCCGTCGAGCAACCCGGCGCACACCTGCAAGGCTCCGTCGATCAGACTCGGATGCAAAACGTACTCACGCGATACTTCTTCGACCGACTCCGGCAGATGCAACTTCGCCAGCGACTGCTTGCCTCCTTGATGGAGGACAGCGATAACCCGGAATGCCGGTCCTTGCAGGAAACCTCTCGCTTCAAATGCCGCGTACACAGCGTCCGCAGCTAGCTGACGTTGCCCAATCTCGTTCCATATCTCTTCTTTGATTCGGTCGATATCAAGCTGGTCAATCGCCGGTCTCGGACACCATCCCCCGCGCCCTTCACAGTGTACGATCTGGTCTTCCTCGTCCTGGCTATAGACCTCGAATTCGATCTGTTCATCTTCATTCGCAAGCAATGCAATACTGATTTGCCTCGTGTCGGCAACGATGAGCGGGTTCATCCACACTATGTCATGCAGTTCCAGAATCGTCGATTCTGGCTGTATGGGCCATGCTGCCTGGATCGCAGCTCGCGCCATCTCCAGATATGCAGCCGCAGGCAGGACTTTCTGTATGGCGTGGCCATTTGTACGCACTTGATGATCCATCAAGAAGAATTCTTTTCCGGTGAAGGTCGTACGATAGCGTTGCCCATGCAGATCGGAGGTATTGGCGTGCAGCAACGGATGCAGCTTTTCTACCTCAGATACGCCCAAGCCGGCACCGGCTGCCAAGACTGGCGCTGCCGAGTCAATCCAGTAACGTTCTCTGGCAAACGGATACGTCGGCAAGCTTATGCGGCGGGGCTTCTGTTTTCCGTATAGCTCATTCCAATCGAAGTCCAGTCCCTTGACCCACAGTCCCATGAGCTTCGATAGCTTGCCGCGTTGAATCCATTTCGCGAAGGCCTCCTGAAGCTCTTCATCCGCCTTGAAGACCGCCAGTGTTTCTTTGTTCCGTTTTCCTTCTCCCCGGTAAAAGTCTTTGATCGCCTGCTTCCCATCGAGGAACTCTTGCAGCTTCTCTTGGGCTTCCTTGATCGATCCCACGACCATGGCAATGCGGTACTCCATCGCCTCGCGCCCTACTTGCAGCGTGTACGCGCAATCGTCCAGATCCGCGTCGCCAAGTCCCAGCGCGGCAAAAGCAGAATGCAACCGCTTTGCCTGCTCCCGCAGCCGATCTTCGTTCCTGGCCGATAACACAATCACCACAGGACCAGCGCCCGCTCGCTTGGCAGACTTCTCGCTCTGCCGAGGCACATACTCCTCCAACACAATATGCGCGTTCACGCCGCCAAAGCCGAACGAGCTTACCCCTGCCCGGCGCGGCCATTCCTGGCCATGTTCGTCGCAAGGCCGCCGCCACTCCTGCTTGTCTCTGACAATATAGAAAGGACTGCCTTCCAACTGAATATAAGGATTGATCTCGTCACAATGAAGGGTTTTCACGAGCGTCTTGTGCCGGAACTGCAATAAGACTTTGATGACTCCGGCAACACCCGAAGCCAGTTCCAAATGCCCAATGTTGGTCTTCACCGCTCCCAAGCCACAATGGGTCTGATCCGTCCGGCCTCTCCCCGCAGCTTCGTACAGATCGTTGAACGCACTCTTTAACCCGTCGATCTCAATCGGGTCTCCCAAGGCTGTGCCGGTCCCATGCGCCTCAATGTAGCTCACACTTCGACAATCTATGTCGAAGTGCGTATACACATGCTTGAGCAACTCCGCCTGCGCTTTCGGGTTTGGTGCCGTCAGAGAGTTGGAGCGCCCGCCATGGTTTTCTCCACTGCCTCGCAGCAAACCATAAATGTGGTCCCCATCCCGCTCGGCGGCCTTCAGTCGTTTCAACACCAGCATCCCAACACCTTCGCCGCGGACGTATCCGTTGGCCTTGGCCGAGAAGGTCTTGCAGCGTCCATCTTCGCTCAGAAGACCCGCCCTGGCGTACCCCACATGAGTTTCCGGGCTCATCAGAGTATTCACGCCGCCCACAATGGCCAACTCGCAGTGGCCACCGGAAACCAACTCCCGCCCACGATGGATCGCAATCAACGAACTCGAACAGGCCGTTTCTATCGGCTCGCTTGGCCCGTGCAGGTTGAGCAGATAGCTCATGCGATTCGGCCCTATCGAGGCAACCCATGCCGTGGTGCTGTCTCCTCGAATCGTGTCTTGAGCTTTGATTCCGTAGCCGCTGTTCACGGTACCTACCAACAGGGCAGTATTACTTCCCGAGAGGCTTTGCGGCGAGTAGCCCGCATCTTCGATCGCCTTCCAGACATGAGCCATCAGCAAGCGCTGTTGCGGGTCCATCAGTTCCGCTTCACGAGGGGAGATGCCGAAGAACAACGGATCGAACTCGTCGACTCCGTCGATGAATCCACCCCATTTGATGTGCGTCTTGCCAAAGTCCTCGGAAGAACCTGCATCAATCGCAGGCCACTCCCAGCGTCCCTGGGGCAACTCGGAGATGCAATCTTTACCCTCCGACAGATTCCGCCAAAACGCATCGATATCTTCAGCCTGCGGGAAGCATCCGCTCATACCAATGATGGCAACCGGTTCGGCCATAGCGGCCTTCGGTTCGGGCACCGCATCGAGGGCCTCCGCAGAGGAGCGCGCAAATCTTCGATTCGAAGATGGCTGCGTGAAGGACACTTGCTTCATTGCAGGCGCGCCACTTTTTTCTATCGGGTCATTCTCGACTTGCGTCCAGGCATGGAATTTGTTGCCCAATGCGTTCCGGTGTTTTGCCACTAGATACGTGCCGAGGCTGCGAAGGGTTGGATTCTCGAAGAAGACAGAGGGCATCAACTCCAATTGCAACTCTTGGTTCAAATAATTGCTGAAGCCGGTCAGCGTGATCGAATCGAATCCAAAGAGACTCAACTCCGCATCCAGGTCAATCTCTTCCGCCTTGACTTTCATCAACTGCGAGACAGCCTCAATCAAGAACGCATACACTCGCTCGGCGAATCCCTCGTTCGTCTCCGTCGCCGTGCGCGCAGTCGGATTCGCAACCTGCGCGAATCGACTCTTTGAAGCGAGTTGAATCCCCTCCGCGGTCTTCACACTCTCCTGCACCGCGACCGATTCCACTGGCTGCGTCCAAGTCTCGAACTTCTTCCCCAAAACATCCCGATGTTGATCGACCAGATACTCTCCTAAAGCGCCGAGAGTTGGATATTGGAAGAATATCGAGGGCATCAGTTCCATCTGCAACTGCACATTCAAGGAGTTGCTAAGCCCGGTGAGCGTAATGGAGTCGAATCCGAAGAGGCTCAGTTCAGCATCCAGATCAATATCTTCGACCTTGACCTTCATCATCTCGGATACTGTCTCGACCAAGAAATCGAGCACTCGATCCTTCAAATTATCGGCTTCTCTCCACGCGGGTCTCTGCGCAACTACGGTTGCCGATTTCGTCGGTTGCGCGCTCACAAACGACCGCGCCCGCGGAAGCGCGCGTTGCTGCCGAAGAACGCCATCGCTCTCCGCCGCCAAGATTTGTTGACCCAGAATAGCGGCCCCATGGACGGGAAATATCACAGGCCCAAATCCTTCGCTCTGTAACACATGGTGCCAGCCCGAGGGCGAGAGCGACGGAGTGCCCTGAAGCCGCAGATGCGCATCCTCGAAGCGCCACCAGCCTTCAGTCAAGCCAAAGGTCAGATGCGCGAACAAACGCTTTTCGGTGAGCTCATTCAACAGCAGAACCCCATTGCACTTCAACAGCGCCTTCGCATTGCGCAACGTCTGGCGAATATTCTTCGTCGCATGAAGAACGTTACCGGCCACGACAACGTCATAACTATGCGCCTCAATCTCCTGATCGGACAATGTACGTTCAACGTCGAATTGCTGACACTTCAGATAGGGCAACCGCTTGCCGTACTGTTCTTCGGCATAAAACAAGAATGCCTTTGAAAGGTCGGTATAGGTATATTCTTCTATGTGCTCTTCGCGCCCTTCCAGACGATTGAATATGGATGCGCTGCTGCCTCCGGTTCCCGCGCCGATTTCCAGTATCCGTATCCGCGTTGAACGATCATGCTTCACACGCTCATCGACATATCCTGCAACCATGGCGGCAAGCGCATGATTGAAGTAGTCGGCTAACGCATTGTTTTTGTATATTCCTTCGACCAGCTCCATTCCTGAATTGGGGAACAGTATCTCGGTGGCCAATCGCCGTCCGAGCAAGATCTCCGGCAATGCTCGCAGGGTAGCCTCCACTAACCTGGCCTGTGCCGCCAGTCTGATATCCTGTGCCGTTTGTTTCCAGGATTCCCACGCTTTCCATGCGTTGGGAAGTTCGATGGCCACGCTCTCCTCCACCCTCCAGCCATCCCCTGCGGGGTAGATGTATCTCTGATCGGCCAACGACCTTAAACTCTCTTCAAACCAGGGAATATACAGATCCAAAACTCCAACGTTGTGGTGCCATTCCGAGATCTTGTTCCCTGAGAATGCGCCGATCGAGTCCAACTGCAACAAAAGAATCTTACCCAGCAGGGTTTCGAATTCTTCATCTCTCACCCGTTCAGCGACCAGCTCCGGTGGTGCTTGTTCGGCGTTTGTTTCCAGGAGATTGAGAACCGACTGAGCCGTCGAGCTGGTCATCTGGAGCGCATCTTGAGGGTGCACCATCGCAATGGTTTCAGCACTCGTGACCTTCATGAACACGGTCTGGGATAAGGGATTGGCGAGCAACTGATCCAACGCAAGCATTCCCTCCTCGGCTCCAATCGATCCAAGTCCAGCTTGAGCCATGCGCTGCCGATGAGCTTCTGTGGCGACAACTCCCACCTCTCCCCAGTATCCCCAATTCATGACCTTTACCGGCCGTCCCCATTGCCTGCCCAACTCGTGCGCATAGGCATCAACAAATGTGCAGCCCGCAGCATAGTTGCTCTGTCCGGCTGTCTTATAAAAACTCTGTACCGACGAGAAAAACAGGACGAAATCCAGCTCGTCTTTTCCAAACACCTGAGCCATGCGTACACTTGTGTCCACTTTACCGGCCAGAGCAAGATGAAATCTCTCCTCCTCCATCTGCCACAAGCTCTTGTCCAAGAGCTGCAATACGGAGTGGATGACAGCGTGAACAACCCCATAGCTCGCCCGAATATGCCGATATGCGCTCTGTAACTGCTCATAGCTCGTAGCATCCGCCTGGATATACTCTGGGGCTGGGCCTAGCCTGGATAAACGCTCAATCTTATCTGCTATCCTTGCGTCTTTCTCCCTCCGCCCGATCCAGATGACGTGGGCCTGATACTTCTGAATGAGATACTCGCTATAAACTTCGCCAACGCCCCCAGCTCCGCCTATCACCACATAGACGCCACCGGTCCGATACAGGCTCTTTTCCAAAGCCGGAATCTCGCATCGAACAAGCATCTGACGATACCACTCCCCTTGCCGATGGACCCAGGCATCACCTTGCGGATCGGCACCGATCTTCAGGATCTCGTCCCATGGCCACTCGCGATTCTTTTCGATATCGACCAGCCGCAGCTTCCAGTTCGGATACTCCTTCGCCATCGACCCGATCAAACCATGAATGCTGGCGTGCGTTGAATCAATGATCTCTTCTTTGAGAATCGCCTGTGCTTCTCTGGTGATGATGGTCCACCCCAGCTTCTTCGCTCCATAGCCCAGTTCCAGAAGCGCCTTGAAGAGTCGAAAGCAGAAGAGCACCCCATGTTTCTGTCCTTCTATCGGCGAATCGTCTAGTGAATCGGTATCGCTGCTTCCCGTCCGTCCATCAGGCACGATCCAGAGAAGATGATCCCAGGGTTCGGATGCTTTCATCCGTTCGGCGATGTATTCAACGGTATCGCTTGGCCACAGGAGCACAGTTTGCGCCTGCGGGTAGCGTAACCGTATTGCTTCTTGCTCGTGCTCGGAACCGCCGATGATCGCCAGCCTCTCCATGGTGGACGGAAAGTCAGCTATCCGTTTCAGCGGGGTCGCATCCCATACCGGGGCCAACATCAGGACTCCGGTCTCCGCTACGTTCTCGGAGAGTGAGGTTTCCTCTCTGCTTTCCAACTTCAGAGCGCGTGGCGTCAGGCCTCTGAACTGGACACAGACCCTGCCTTCTTCGTCGCATAGATCGACATCGACCTTTTGTCCTTCTCCTGCCTGCTCGGCTGTCTGATTTTCCGTTCCGCTAGAACGAATCCAGGCCCAAGCCTGCATTGGAGACGCTCGCAAGATGTCGAGTTTCTCCAGCGAGAACGGCAACCAGGCTTCGCGCGTGAACCTGCCATCTTCTGTCATCATCAGACCCAAGGATGCTTGCAACGCGGCGTCCATGATGCAGGGGTGCAGTACGAACTTTGATTGCCCGTCTGCGACACAGCCCGGTAACTTCAACTTGGCCAGCGCCTGCGCATTTCCCTTGTCATCCGTTCCTATATAGAGGGCTTCCAATGCGCGATGCGCCGACCCATATTGCAGCCCAATGGCTCTCAACGCTTCATAGAATTCGTCCGAACCCAGTACGCGCTGCTTGAATGCGCCTTGCAGACTTGCCAGATCCACTCTTGCAGCCCCGCGCTGGCTATCCAATAGAAGCGCACGACCCTGGCTATGCACGATTCGTTTTTCTCCGTCTGGAGTCTCCATGCTATAGATTGAGAAATCTATCTCGCCATTCTCCAATGGAGTCAGTCCAATCTGGACTTCAACTGCCTCGCCAGCCGCTCTTACTGGCTGAACCCATACCACATTTTTCAGCCGCAACCCAGCCGTCTGCCCTCTGCGCTTTTTGTCGGGAATCGCTTGCTCGACGGCCGCTCGCGCCATCTCCAGATATGCCACTCCCGGCAACACGCGTTGGCCCTTCACCACATGGTCAGCAAAGAAGAATTCTTCTCCGGTAAAAACCGAAGTGAATCTCTGTTCCGCCAAGTCCGAAGTGTTGCGATGGAGCATTGGATGCAGGACTGCGGCGGTACCTGACGGATCAACGCTCCTCTGAGCCACATCGGCTTTCGGTATCCAATATCGATCTTTTGAAAACGGGTAGACCGGAAGGCTTGTGCGCTTCGGCTTCGCATCGCCGTAGAGCTTGCTCCAGTCCACTTCCAGGCCCTTGCTCCACAGATCGAGCAACTTGGAATACTTCTTGTTGGCAATCCATTTTTCCACGGTTTGCTGTAAGTCAACATCGGAACTGAACAAGGAGAGCGCTTCTTTATTGCGCTTCACTTGTCCTTGATATAGCTCATCGATCACTTGACGGTCGGAGAGGTAGGCCTCCAGCTTATCCACAGCCTGCTCCACCGCGCCGACCACAAAGCCCAGCCGTTCTTCCATCGCTTCCCTGCCGACTTGCAAGGTATACGCGACAGATACCAGATCAATTGTGCACTGCCGCGCACGCAGATACTCCAGCAGATCGTGCGCCTTTTGCCGGAGCTGCTCGGCAGTTCTTGCCGAAAGCAGGATAACGACCTCCACAAAGGAGATCGGCGGCACGACCGCCGCAGAGTACTCTTCCACAATCATGTGGGCATTCGAACCGCCGGCCCCAAACGAAGAGATGCCCGCAATCCGCGGCAACCTCCGCCCATCGATCTCCGGCTGCTCCCACGAACTTAACTGCTGATTGACGACAAACGGACTTCCATCAAAGTCAATATATGGATTCAATTGCGCAGAGTGCAGCGATGGAACAATCTGCCGATGCTGCATCTGCAGTAGGACCTTAGTCAGTCCGGCAATGCCCGCCGCCGATTCAGTATGTCCGATGTTGGACTTCGATGATCCGATACGACAGAACTCCGTCTCCAGCGTGTACTGCCGGAATGCCTTGGTCAGCGCGGCTACTTCAATCGGATCGCCCAGTTTGGTGCCTGTGCCATGTGCTTCGATATAACTGATATGGCGAGGATCGGTATGAGACTCCGACAATGCACGAAGAATCGAACTCGTCTGCGCCTGCGGATTTGGCACCGTGTAACCATTTGTCTTGCCACCGTGATTCAGCGCGCTTCCACGGATCACTCCGTAAATGTGATCGCCATCTCTCTCCGCGTCGGAGAGCCGCTTGAGCACGACCACCCCAACCCCTTCCGAGGGAATATAGCCATCGCCGCCTTCGCCAAAGCTCTGGCATCGGCCTCCAGTTGAGATTGCCTGGAGAGCGCTCAGCACCAAATATTTATTGGGATGAATATTGACATTGACCCCGCCGGCAATTGCCATGCTGGTTCGTCCATGATTCAGGTCCATGCAGGCGGTATGAATGGCGGTCAGCGAGGAGGAACACATTGTGTCCACGGTCATGCTGGGGCCATGCAGATTCAGCGTATAGGAGACGCGATTGGCAATGCTCGCCATGCTGCCGGAGACTCCGATGCGTTTGCCCTGCAGGCTGGACTCCGCGCCAAATAACTGGTATTCGTTGAACCACATCCCTGCATATACGCCGACCTGGCCGGGAATATCCTGTTCGCAAGGAGATTGCAGGCCTGCGCGTGTGTAGCCCGCATCTTCGATGGCCATCCACGCGTGCTGCAAGAACAACCGCTCCTGCGGATCGATCGTCTCGGCTTCCTTGGGCGAGATGTTAAAGAATAATGGATCGAACTCATCGACGCCCTCAATGAATCCACCCCACTTGCTGTAATGATGCCCAGGTTTCGTGCGGTCTTCACTGAAATACTCCCGCCAATCCCAGCGATCTTTTGGCACCTCAACGATACAGTCTCTTCCGTCGCGCAAATTTCGCCAATAAGCCTCGATGTTGACGGCTTGTGGATAGCGTCCGCTGAGTCCGATCATCGCAATCGGCTCAGTTTCCCTCGCGCCGTCGCGGACAATACTGTGAGCAACGCTCTGGGCGCGATGGAAGCGCCGGCTTGAAATCAGTCTAGGAGCCGCAGGAGTCGAGGCAATAGCGGGATTCTTCGTCGGCTCGCCATTGATGCCTGCGTCAAACAATGTCCCGAGTTGCATGGAATAGTGTTCCAGAAAGTATTTGGATAACTCGCCCAGTGTCTGGTATTCAAAAAACAGAGTTTTTGGGAGTGAGCCAAATCTCTTTTCCAACTCATTGATCATCTTGATCGCCAGAATCGAGTCGATCCCGTAGTGCTCCAAGACTGCCTGAGAATCGATCTTATGAGACGGCAACTTCAGCAATCCCGATAACTGTCTTCTCAGATAGTCTTGCGTCTTTTCTTGCAGAGACTCCAACTCAGAGCCAACAACCAACCCGAGCGCGGGTTGTGCATGAGGCAACACCGATTGATCGACAAGCAACTCAGGGCGGTCAAGCAATGAGCTGCGCATACGTCCTAAATTGCCTTCGGCCACAAGTATCCGGTTGCAAGGGAAAGCCAGACAACAATAGAACGCGCGCATCCCCGTAGCTGTCTTCATCGCCTCGATGCCTGTGCTCTGTCGCAGCAGTTCTCTGGTCGCTGAATCAATCTTCATTCCGCCGTCTTGCCACAGTGGCCAGTGAATCGCGCGAGTACGGCCATGCCTTTGATTTGCGGATACCAACGCATTCCGATAGGCCGCGAACTCATCCAAGAAGCCATTCGCAGCAGCGTAATCGGCCTGACCGAGATTCCCGATCACACTGGTAAGCGAAGAAAAGAGAACGAAGAAATCCAACTCAACATCTTCGGTGGCTCGGTCCAGGTTGAAGCATCCTCTAACCTTCGGCTCAAGCACGGCATTGAACTCGGCACACGTCTTTTTGATGATAAAGCTGTCGGCAATCGCCCCGGCACCGTGGAGTATGCCGTCGAGCCGTCCATACTCATCCAGCATGGCGGCAATACATCGCGTCACCTCATCACCATCGCCAAGTTGCATCCGCCTGTAGCTCACTCGTCCCGTTTGCGCAGCCAATCCATCGATGCGCGCCTGCTTATCGGGAGTCAATTCGGAACGTCCAGTTAATACGACCCTTGCGTCGCGCGTCTTTTCTAGAATCTCTTTGGCAAAGAGTAAGCCCAGACCACCCATGCCGCCGGTAATCAAATAGACCCCTTGATCCTTAAAGGCGATCATCGGCGATTCAATGTCCGGCGTCACTTCTTGCCAGTGCAATACCCTGCGGGCGCTTCCTTCGTATCGAACCGGAGAATCTAGACCACGGCTCTTTTCCATGGCGAGAGACCAGCCCAAATCGTCGGTCGTGATGCTGTTCGAAACAAAGATGACTTGTCCGCGGATCAGCGGATTCTCCTGTGCCGCGGTCTTCAGCAATCCCTGCATGCCCGCAAAGATAGCCTGCTCTCCCTGGTCGCCCACGACAACCTGAACCAGAACATTGCCTCGCGGCCTGGCCTGAAGGATGCTCCGTATGTATTCAAAGCAGGCTAGCGCGTATTCGCTGTAACGTTGTGCGATGTCCTTGTCTTCGCCGCTGCGGAGCGTCAGCGATTTGCTGCCTGGCACCATGGATTCTAGTAGTCTCTCTTCGACATGGAAGAGTTCGCACAGCAATATGTGGTGCTGCTCGTAGTCGTTCTTTGTCTCTGTCCCCATGTCATCGCGCCAGACAGGAGTTGCGAGCAGAGTCTCCGACGCATGGGACGCGCTGTCCTCTTGACTCAGCATGCGCCAGGATAAGCCGTGCATCTGCACACAGACTGTCCCGTGCAGACCGCACAGATCGATATCCATCTTGAGGACGTTGTCGCCCCGCCTGCTACCCGCAGAGTAACGCGCCCACACAAACATCTCCGGCTCACAAGGCGAGAAGACTCGAATCGCATCCAACGCAAAGGGCAACCGTGGGTGCTGAAAGCCTTCAGGCCAGCCATCCATCAGAACCGCACAAGCCTGCAATGCTCCATCCATCCCGCTCGGATGCAGAACATAATTCGACTGAGTATCTTGCAACGACGGCAGACGTAATCGTGCTAATACTTCGTTGTTCGCGTAGTCCAGTGCAGTTACGGATTTGAAAGAAGGTCCGTATGTGACGCCCATCTTCTCGAAGGCCGCATATAAACTGCCCACCTCTACTTTGCCTTCGCGCAGTTCTTCCTGTAGTCGCTTGATATCGACCATAGCTGGAGCTATTTGTTGACTCCAGAGCGCACGTCCCTGGCAATGCAGAATCTCGTCGTCCGTACCCTTGTTGTAACTATAGACCTCGCAGTCGATCTGGCCGCTCTCATCCGACAATAACGCAATATGAACTTCCCTGCTTCCGACAATTGTCACCGGCTGCGCCCACACGATGTTGTGCATCTCAAAGACATCTGAATCTTGATGCGACGGCAATGCCTGCTCGACCGCTGCTCGTGCCATCTCCAGGTACGCCACTCCAGGCAATACTTTCTCTAGTTTTATCTCGGCTCTACTCCCCCCCGTACGGATGCGATGATCCGCGAAGAAGAACTCTTCTCCCGTAAAAGTCGAGGTATAGCGCTGCTCGTTCAGGTCGGAGGTGTTCATGTGCAGCAAAGGATGGAGTACGCTCGCTGCCGCGGTAGCCAGGCCTTTCGCTGACGTTACACTCCCAGCCATGTCGACCCAGTAGCGTTCCTTCGCAAATGGATACGTTGGCAAGCTGATCCGGCGCGGTTTGCGGTCTTGATAAAGTTCGTTCCAATCAAAATCAACTCCCTTCACCCACAATCCCAACAGCTTGGACAACTTGCCGCGATGAATCCATTTTGCGATTGCTTCCTGAAGCTCTTCATCCGCCTTGAATGCCGCCAGCGCCTCTTTGTTCCGCTTCACCTCGCCACGGTAGAAATCCTCTATCGCCTGCTTGCCTTCAAGATATTCGTACAGCTTCGTCTGCACCTCGGCAATCGACCGAACGACCATGGCAAGGCGGCACTCCATCGCCTCCCGGCCCACCTGGAGTGTGTAAGCCAAATCCTCCAAATCCGCGTCACTCAGTCCCTGGGCGGAGATTGCCGAATGCAAACGTTTCGCCTGCTCCTGCAACCGTTCGTCGGTTCTCGCCGACAAGACAATTACTGCGGCATTGGCATTTCTCCGATCCGAAAGCCGGTCACTTGGCCGAGGCACGTACTCTTCGAGCACAACGTGCGCATTTACTCCTCCAAAGCCAAACGAACTTACGCCGGCACGACGCGGCAACTGCATTCCACTCCCATCGTAGAGCGGGAGCCACTCCCGGTTTTCTCGCACGATATAGAACGGTGTGTGATCCAACTGGATATAAGGATTAATCTCATCGCAATGAAGACTCTTCACTAGAGTCTTGTGCTGGAATTGCAATACGACCTTGATGACACCGGCCGCGCCAGCCGCTAATTCCAAATGGCCAATATTGGTCTTGACCGAACCTAAGCCACAATAGGGATGCGCGATGGGTCCTCGATCCTCAGCTCTACAAAGTTCCTCGAACGCGCTTTTCAAACCACTGATCTCAATAGGGTCTCCCAATGCTGTTCCCGTGCCATGCGCCTCGATATAGCCCACGCTCCTGCAGTCGATGCCTGCCTGCGAATAGGCCGCTTTGAGTAGTTCGGCCTGCGCTTTCGGGTTGGGAGCTGTTAAAGAATTCGCACGTCCACCGTGGTTCTCCGCGCTGCCCCGAACCACAGCATAGATATGGTCTCCATCCCGCTCAGCGGCCTTGAGACTCTTCAGCATCAGCATTCCGGCGCCTTCACCGCGCACATATCCGTTGGCCGTTGCCGAGAAAGTCTTGCACCGTCCATCTTCGCTCAACATGCCTGCCTGGCTAAAGCTGAGATGCGATTCTGGACTTACCAGCACATTGACGCCTCCCACGATAGCCATCGCGCACTTACCACTCGTTATGAGATCGCAGCCTCGATGAATCGCCACCAGCGCACTTGAGCATGCCGTTTCGATCGGCTCGCTCGGACCATGCAGGTTAAGTAGATAGCTCATGCGGTTCGGGCCAATCGATGGAACCGTACCCGTTGCGCTATCTCCTCTGCTCACGGTTTGCGACTTGCTGATCAGCTCACAGTAACCGCTGTTGATGGTTCCAACCAATAGAGCGGTATTACTGCCTGATAAACTCTGTGGAGAATAACCAGCGTCTTCGATCACCTTCCAAACATGTGTCATCAGTAGACGCTGCTGCGGGTCCATCAACTCGGCTTCGCGCGGAGATATTCCAAAAAATAATGGATCGAACTCATCTATCCCATCCATGAGTCCGGCCCATTGAACGCTCGCCGCATCTTCGCTATTTATAAATGGCCACTCCCAACGTTCTTTCGGTATCGCCCGGATACAGTCTTTTCCCGCAAGCAGATTTTCCCAGAATGCATCGACATCTTCGGCTTGCGGGAAGCACCCGCTCATGCCGATAATGGCGACCGCATCCACCGGGGCGGAGTCACCTGTTTGCCCGGACGAGCGTTCAAGTCGTTGTTCGATAAGAGAGCTGATAGATTTCTCAAAAACTCGGACGTTCCGCGTATCTGATAAGGGGTTCGCTGCTCTTGTCCACGAGTGAAATCTGTTGCTCAATGCCTCCGCATGTGCTGTCGCCAAGTAGGCCCCGAGAGTCCGAATCGTGTGATTTGCGAAAAATACCGACGGCTCAAGCGAAAGCAATAACTCCTGATTCAAGAACCTGCTCAATCCCGCCAAGCCGATCGAATCGAATCCGAATGTGCTTAACTCAGCATCGAGATCGATATCTTCCATCTTGACTTTCATCAGACGCATGACAGCTTCCGTAAGAAAATTGTGTACTCTCTCCGGCAAGCTGCCGCTGTCGCCCCCTCGATGCATGTGCATTGCCGCGGACTTTACCTGCACACTCTCGCTGACGTTGGGCAACGAAGCTTGCCCCACATCGCGAATCGCGCCTTCGTATTCAGCAACGATGATCTGCTGACCCAGAGCATGGGCCTCATGGGCGGGGAAGAATACAGACCGAAATCCCCCTTGTTCCAACACTTTCTTCCAGACCGCTGGATCCAGCGCAGGGCAGCCGCGGATACGCAGCGCCTCATCCTCGGACAACCACCAGCCTTCGAGCAATCCAAAGGTCAAATGTGTAAATAGGCTCTGCTCGGCCATCTCATTCAATAGCAGAATGCCGTTGGGTTTCAGTGTTGCTTTGGCATGATTTAAAGTTGTTCGGATGTTCTTCGTGGCGTGCAGCACATTCGTCGCAATGACGAGATCGTAAGCTCCCAGTTCAATCCCTTGCCCGGCCGGGTGCGACTCCACATTGAAAAGCCGATACGTTACAAATGGATTGGACGCGCCATATTCATTTTCCCCATGCACCAGAAAAGCCCTGGACAGATCGCTGTAACAATACTCCTCGATCTGGTTACTATATACCGCCAGCCGTTTGAACAACAGGGCACTACTGCCGCCGGTGCCAGCTCCAATCTCAAGTATCCGAATGCGCGACTCCGGATTCCTTTGTCGACGCTCCTCAAGATACGCCACTGTCACATCGGCCAATACCTCGTTGAAGTAATCCGACAGAGAGTTGTTTTTGTAAACGCCCTCGACCATTTCCATCGAAGACCCCGGAAACAAGACTTCCGTAGCTTTACGTTTCCCCGTCAATATGTCGGGAAGGGCACGGAGAGTGGCTTCGAGCAAGAGTCCATGCGCCTTCAAGTTGGGATCGTGAAGCCAGTGAGCCTTCTCGCGCTCCCAATCCTCCCATGCCACCATCTCATCGGATGGAGGCTCGTTGAGCGTACAAGAACTGCCGTCGTATCGCAGCACTCCCCACTCCCCGAGAAGAACCAGTGTCTCGTGTAACCAGCGTTCATAGAGCGCGGGCATTCTCAAGGAGATCTTCCATTGCTGAATCGTGAACTCAGCGTCGTCCAATAGCCCCAGTGAGCGCAACTGCCGCCAAAGCACTTTGACTAGAAGCTCATCCTTGGACTTCCAGTATCTCCCTTGACTCCATGGAATAGGACGTGCTGGCAGCTTTGAATCCACTAACATACTCACATCCGGCATTGGAAGCGTTGAAGCTTGCTCGACTGCGCTTGCATCATTCATCGGTAACCAATACTTGTCTCGCGCAAACGGGTAGGTCGGCAAACTCATACGGCGCGGTCGAAGCTCTCTATATAGCTTGCCCCACTCAATATTCAGACCTTTTACCCATTGTTCAAGCAACTTGGATGTCCTGCCCTGCGTGATATATTTCTCGACGATGGAGTTCTGTATCGCTTTATCACAATTCAGTGTGCCGAAGCTCTCCTGGTCGCGCTTTGCATGGCCCTGATAAGCTTCCTCGAACTCCTTCCTGCTTTCTTGCTCGCCAAAGAGATAAGCTTCCAGCTTTTCCGTCAGTTGCTCGACCGACTCCACAATGAAGCCGACTCGCTCGTCCATCGGTTCCCGACCAACTTGTAGCGTATATGCCATCTCGACCAGGTTGATCGGTCGCGTCCGATTGCGAATGAAGTCCAACAGTTCCTGAGTTTTTTGCTTCAACTGCTCAGGCTTTCTAGCGGAGAGCGGAATGGCAACCTTTGACGTCGGGCTCATCACAACCGACGGTTCGTAACTGGACGCTGATGTATACTCCTCGATTACCATGTGGGCATTCGTGCCGCTAAATCCGAACGAACTGACGGCCGCGCGTCGCGGATGGCCAGAGGCTGGAATCCACGAATGCTTCTCGCGGCTGATATAGAATGGCGAATTCTTGAAATCGAAGTGAGAGTTCTCCTTCGTAACATGCAAGCTTGGAACCAGTGTTTGATGCCGCAACGACAGCAGGATTTTCTGCACCCCTGCAACGCCCGCCGCAGCGGTGGTGTGTCCTATGTTGCTCTTCACCGATCCTAATGCGCAGAAGCCTATCTTTGTTGTCTTTTCCCGGAAGACAGTTGTAAGTGCTTCTAACTCAATCGGGTCTCCAAGTCTTGTCCCCGTGCCATGGGCCTCGACGCAGGTGATCGTCTCCGGATCGATCTCGTGCTTGGAGTAGACCGACCTTTCCAACTCGATCTGGCTGAGAACGCTTGGAGCCGTGATTCCGTTGGTCCTGCCATCTTGATTGATACCCGAAGCCAGGATGACTCCGTGAATCATATCGCCATCCGCCTCAGCGTCGCTGAGCCGTTTGAGTACGACGACGCCGACGCCTTCGGCATTCACCATTCCGTCGGCAGTATCATCAAATGCCTTGCACTGGCCCACTGGCGAAAGCATACCAGCGTCACTCATTGCGATGTAGGATTCAGGAGCAAGCCACAGCGCCACTCCGCCCGCCAGTGCCATATCGATCTCGCCACTCAACAAAGCCTGGCAAGCGAGATGCATCGCGACCAATGAGGATGAACAGGCGGTATCAACGGAGATCGCTGGTCCCTTCAAGTTCAGATGATACGCAATCCTGGCGGCAGCTATCGCCACATTATTGCTGGTGATCGGAGGAGACAATACTCCGCTGCGCGACAATAGCAACATATACTCATAATTGGTGATTCCAAGATAGACGCCGCATTTTCTATCGCCGAGTGCATCGCTGCAATAGCCTGCATCCTCGAATGCTTTATAACTCTCCTCGAGGAAGAGTCGATGCTGAGGATCCATGTACGCCGCTTCCTGCGGAGAGATCCGAAAGAATAACGGATCGAAGCTGTCGATCTCGTCCAACGCTCCCAGCCATTTGGAGTAGGTCTTGTTTTTATGACTGCGGTCGGGATCGTAATAGCTATTTACATCCCAGCGCGACGGAGGCACCTCTTCGACTGAGTTGCGTCCATTCGCAAGGTTATCCCAATATTGATCGAGATTGCTGGCCTTGGGATACCGTCCGGACATGCCAACAATCGCAATCTTCTCGTCGAAAGAGGAGCGACTAGCCTTTGTGAATCTCCCAGTACCACTCATTTTTATGGAGATGGATGCCGAACTGGCTTGCAAAGTATCTCGAACACTTACAGTCGCTGCGGATGACATTCTCTTGATCTCTTCCTCAAGAAACTGTGCCAACTTCCTGACAGTGGAATAGTCATAGAGCTTGATGTTGGATAGCGTCATTCCATACAGATTATTAATTGCAACCATCGTCTCAGCACCCAGAAATGAGTCGAGTCCAAACTCTACGAAGGCACGATCCATATCAATTTTCAATGCCTCGATTCGCAATACTCTCGCAAGGATCGTCTTCAGTTGTTGTTGTAATCTTTCTATATTGAGCGCGTTTGATTGTACATCCACGCTTACAGAGTGATTTGCGTTTTCTGCTCCAGCGCGCTTCTCTAGAATGCCGCTCTTTTCGAGGTAGGCTACGATCTTAGATCGGTTGCCTTCAATCACCAGCATCCGATCATGCGCCCGTTCAAGACAGCGATAAAATGCATCCATGCCTGTAGCGCTATTCATGGCTTCGATGCCTGTGGTCTGCCGAAGCAGTTCCTGGGTCGACAAGTCGATTCCCATCCCGCCAGCCTTCCACAGCGGCCAATTGATGGAGCGAGTACGCCCACACCTCTGTCCGGCAGATACCAGAGTATTCCGATAGACAGCAAACTGGTCCATAAAACCATTGGCGGCAGCATAATCAGCCTGCCCAATAGTTCCAGTAGCTCCTGCAATCGAAGAAAAGAGAACAAATAAATCCAGATCTATACCCTGCGCTGCTTGGTCTAAGTTGTACGTCCCCGTGACCTTTGGACTTAATACTTCAGTAACCTGCTCTATTGTCTTCTTCACAATCACGTCGTCCGCAATCATTCCAGCGGAATGCAGGATTCCATCAAGACGTCCATGCTCGCGTTGAATGCTAGTGATAAGTTCCTTTACTTCATCAAGATCGCTAAGATCTACCTGTCGATAACTCACACGCCCCTGAGATGATAGCAGCACTTGCTTTTCGGCATTTAACTCAGACCGTCCGCTCAACACCACTCGGCACTCTCGAGTCCGCGCAATAATCTCGTGCGTGAAGAGCATTCCAAGACCACCCAAACCGCCTGTAATCAGGTACACACCGTGCTCCCGGAACCCAATTGGTGGCTCCTCCGAGTCCGCGGGCTCTTCTTCCCAACGCTGCACGTGGCGCACTCCTCCCTCGTATTTCACTAGCATGTCTTGAACAAGCGAGTCAGCACCGTACTCTATCTCTTCTTTCAATAAGCTGCTCAATTCCTCGGCAGCAATACAAGTCGGCACAAGAAGGAGTTGTCCGATAAAATGTGAACTCTCCAACGCAGCCGTCTTGAGCAATCCCGAGAGACCGGCAAAAAGGATCTGTTCCCCATCGCACGGAACAACAAGTTGCAACAGAGCCATGCCTTGAGGATTCCGTAAAAGTATCCCCTGTATCATCTCGAAACAGGCCAATGTATAACGGCTGTACCGCTGCGCGATATTTTCGCCTTTAGCCTCGTACGACACGCAATGACTGTTTGGATTCTGCAATCGAAGCGTTTCGGCTTCGACGGTCGATAACTCACAGAGCACAATGTGCCATTCGCAGTGTTCTGTATTGCCTGAACCAATATTGTTTGTTAAGGAACAAACATGAAGTTGTGGCTGCCAGATAGGATTCAGTAGAAAACAGTCTATTGTCTCTCCCGCGCCTATCTGACAATCCGCGATACTGGAACGAACCATCTGATGTTTCTCTGAACCTTTTGAGCCTGCGGTGATCGACGATTCCTCATTCGCCACATCGATCCAGTGGCGGCTCTCTGCGAACGGATAAGTCGGCAGAGTGATCCGCCGCGCTCCCGCGCTGCTGCTCTCATGGAGCTTCTGCCAATCGACTTCGACACCCGATGTCCAGATAGAAGCTAGTTGCTCCAGGTTTTTATCTGCCAGCTCCTGATCGATCCGCATTCGCCCAGATGTCGATCGCCACATTTGAATATTGTCTGCATCTTCTGGATTCGCGTGCCCAGACCAGACATTACCAGTATCTTTGCCATCGTCAAGCCACTCTTTCATTTTCCCCAGCAGGTCCATGCGGCCCGTTGTCTTGATTGCCAGGCGTTTCCGCATCGCAGTACGCCCGGTCTGCCAGGTGTAAATGGCATCCGCAAAATCCTCATCCGAGATGGTGTTTTCCAGCCAGTCGATCCCGCGAGCAACGTATTTCTGTAAGCGGTCCACATCGACAGCCGAAAGAACAAATAAGTATTCCGATTGCGAGGCCGTCTTGCGTGGCGTAGGCGCGCACTCCTGAACAACGACGTGGGCATTAGCCCCGCCAGACCCGAAACTACTGACTCCTGCGATGCGCGGTCCGTCGACATGCCAGTCACACAACCGGTTCTGAATATAAAACCGACTGCCTTCCAAATTGATCTTTGGGTTGAGTTGCTGAAAGTGAATGGATGCGGGTAACTGTCCATGCTGCATTGACAAGACAACCTTTAGAAGGCCTGTGATTCCCGCCGCAGACTCAAGGTGGCCTAGATTACTTTTTACAGAACCGATTCCACAGACATTGGACTGCAGGCTTGAAGATAATTGGTTATATGCATCCATTATTCCATAAACTTCAATTGGGTCGCCCAACGAAGTGCCTGTACCGTGCGCTTCTATGTAACTTAGTTCGTCAGGATGGATTCCCGCATTCTTCCACGCCGCCTGCAATAAGATACTTTGTTTCTGCGGATTCGGAACTGTAAGTCCTCCAGAAAGACCGCCGTGGTTAATCGCGCTACCACGTATCACCGCATGAATTCTGTCGCCATCAGTAACTGCCTTCTTGAGTGGCTTTAGCAACAGCAGTACCGCCCCCTCGGAGCGAACATATCCATTGGCCTGAATGTCGAATACCTTGCACTTGCCGTCAGGTGCCAGCATACCAGATTGGTCATAGGCAACAGATATATCTGGATGACATATCAGGTTCACACCTCCGACCAACGCGGCACCACACTCTCCTGAACGCAGCGATTGTATCGCCGTATGCAATGCAACCAATGAGGAAGAGCACGCCGTATCTACGACCATGCTAGGCCCAGAGAAATCAAAGAAGTATGACAGGCGATTAGCCAATACAGCCAAAGAGTTCCCGACTCCGTGGTGAGCCTCCACCTTCAATCCCGCGTCTCGAATCAAGCGGCTATAGTCGCAGTTGCTAGCTCCTATGAAAACGCCTGTATCCGTTCCCTTGATGCTCGCCGGAACTATACCCGCATCCTCGAAGCATGCCCACGCAAGTTGTAGCAGTATCCGTTGTTGCGGATCGGTACGCTGCGCTTCTGTCGGCGAGATCCGAAAGAATTCGTTATCGAAGGCATCCACGTCACAGACGAATCCGCCTTGGTCGATACCTGGTCTCTCTCCGCTTGCTGGCCAACTTCCCCTTCCTCTGGGATATGGCTCGATGACGCATTTTTCCGAAGCAAGCACTCGCCATAGTTGGCTGGGCGATTCAATTCCGCCGGGCAGCTTGCAGGAAATCCCTACAATCGCGATTGCCAAATCTGGAAGGCTGACGGTTACATTCTCAGCAGCAGTTAATCCGAGGTATTCCGGCATGAAGACACTCGAAGCTTCCTCCACACTTGCCACTTCTGTATCTGCACCCGATGTTGCTTCAAGATATGTTATTACCTTATGCAAGTTGTTATTCTCAAAGAAAAATGCACCCCCTAGCTTGATTCCTAATTGCTCTTCAATGCATTTTTGCAAACTCAACAGGTCGGCCGAATCAAGGCCCATCTCCATGAGCGGGCGATCCAACGCGCACTGCTTTGCATCTATTTTCAGCCGACGCGCAGCTTCCGCCTGAACATAATGCTGCACATCTCGACGAGCAATCTTTGCCGGAGAAGACCCGTCCGTCGTTGCAACTACGCACTTTTCGCGGCCTACTGCGCGGCGTTGAATTCGATTCACAATGTCATATGCGACTAACACACCATTGCATAAATTCGCGTGGTCATCTGGACGATAGCCCGGGATCGCCGTAACAATTTTAGCTCCATGAGCCTGATGGAATGTCAGAACCGGATCCTGGCTGCCATCTTGTCTTTGAATGTACTCATCAAATGGAGCGTCATCTGCATTGTAATGCTTGCATAACGTTACTCCGACAACCTGCCTAACTCCTGCCATCAGGCCACATCGCTGCAGCATGAACTCCAGCAATTGATCTCCGTAGCTCACGTTTTGCGCATCGGGATCTATGTTAACCGCCAGCAGTTGGATGATCGCTCCTGACGGGTCGTGCAGTTCGTGAACACTCTCGGCAGTGCAGCCCATCAGGTCGCCTGTTGATGCAATGCGCTGACTGTAAAGTACGCCGAGCACCGAGCCGTTCTTTTCGAGAACGAACTGCCCTTCTGGATTCATCTGCAGCCGGGCAAGAATTTGCTCCTTCGATGAACGTGTATGCTGCCAGCACAGCTCTTCCAATTGGCTCAACCGATCAAGATCGCCTTTCACCGCATTCCGCACGATGTAGTCGCGCCTGATGAAACTATGCAGACTAATCTGGCATAATTCTGGACCTTTTGGATACCGCCATACAGCGCCATCGTTGAAATATCCTTGACTTGCAGCTACTGATATGTAGGCATCTGCGGTAAACTGCCGTTCTTGAGATGAGTTAAAAACTGCATTCAGATCGCAAGTCTCAGGCTTTATCACTTGATCACTGTCGGGCTGATGCGGCGCGCCATGCGTTCGTGCGACTATAAACCGAGAGGTCGAATTCATCTCGCCGAGTGAGTGGAATAACCGCTGAGATGAATTACGCTCATCCGGCCCGCCTGGAAATGTGTCAGATGAATCCACCGGGCAGAACTGATTCCCCACAAGCTTTACAAGATCACTACAATCATTTTTAACATCTGACGTTTCGGCATCACTTTCGGAGCACCATTGCAAGTACAGCACACGAGGTTCGGTCTCGCTTCCAGACGTCTCTAATATCCTGCCCAGCTCTTGTTTTTCATCACGAAAGATCAAATAGACTTGCTGTTGCGAGTCCGCCATCTCGATTTTCGCTATTTGCCCGGACTTGTTACTATCGATAATGCCGACTAGGTGTATAGGCACCTCTTGCAATCGGCACCCACGCGCAGTCTGCGCGCGAATAAAGTTGAATATTTTACTTAGAAATATTTCGTTGTTGAAGTTACTATCTACGATAACATTCGGCTGCTTCTCCAAGGGAAGGCGATTGAAAAGATCGGCCACTTCACGCTGAAGTGCTTCCATAACAGCACCGCTATAGCTCGCATATCCAACAGCGCACAGATTTTCTTGGTCTGACATGATTGATCCTTCCATGAAGGAATACCGCAACGTGTTGTTTCGAGACTGTCTATGGATGCAGTGCAATGCGCCGATAGTAGTTATCCGGTATTGGTTTGTACCGCATAAAGGCTGTATCAGTACATTGATTATTGAGATCAATGCTGTAAGATTTGCACTGATTTAACTCCATTGAGTTACTCAATACGGCTAATCCAGTCGAGGTTACTTTCATACCGATCCGAACGAGTCTACCCGTTAGATAGATCAGATTTTCCGACTTTAAGGCGATAATGAGAGAAAACCTTCCAGAATCAAGAAGCTGTTATCGAAGGTGAACAGAGTTGCATGATGGTGAAACCCGCGTCAGTTGAATCCTTCAAATGGCGCGGGCCGAGTTCTAATTTGATTTTCAGATTGATGGTGCTCGACAAGCAAGCGCAGTTTGTCGATTACAGCCAGTTAGCAATCGCCGTCTACATAGCGACGTAGACACAACACAGACTGATATCGTTTTCGTCAGAGTAGTGAAAGCAATAGAGACAGGTAACGGGAAATAGCAGCAATCAAGACATCTGCAACATTTTCATGCCAATGCCATTTACTCATCGCGCAAAAGCGTTGCAGGATTCACAGATAACGCGCGTTGCGCGGGAATCCAGGTCGCGATCAGTCCCAGCAATAACATCGCTAGAACGACACCTGCCAATACAAAGGGATCACGCGGCGTCGCCTGATACACGATGTAAGCCAGAACCTTGGTGGCAAGTAGTCCGAGGAGCAATCCAGCCGTCGAACCGATTAACAGCAATTTGAATGGCCGTCCCAACGCGGCCTGCAATACCTCTGTTCGGCGCGCGCCAAGTGCGGCACGTATACCAAACTCTCGCATCCGCTTGCTGACCGAATACGCCGCCGTTCCAAAAATGCCAGTGATGGACAGTATGGCCCCCAGCAGTCCCATGACACCCAATGAGACTGTCGCCACTCGAGCTGGAAACAATGTGACCCCTAATTCATTGTTCCACGTTTCAATCTCAACCGGCAATCCGCCATCTAACTCATGTAACTTATTTCTCATAGCGACTGCAAGCTCTTCTGGATCACGCGTAGAGCGCACAATTATCCATTGCTCGTTGAACGACGGTTGCTGTTGTATCGGCAAGAACATTGCTGGCTTCTGGTCCTCCGTGAGGCTCACGTACTTTCCATCTTCGACGATACCGACAACTTGGATGCGCGTTCCATTTTCCAATCGGTAGTATTTTCCAAGGGCGTTTGCCTCTGAACCTAAAATTTTATTCGCGAATTCACGGTTCACCACGGCAACAGATGGCGTGGAATTGTCATCTTGCCAGGAGAAGGTTCTTCCGGCCAGCATACTTATCCCCGCCGCTCGAAAGTAGGTTGGCGAAATGTCGTATTGGAACGAGTTAGCAGTGGCGTTTGATGGTCGCAAATCGCTGGTTTCATCCTTAAAAACATTGGCTCTCGAGCTTCCCCCTCTGCCTAATGGGGGAAAATTGACTAATCCTGCTTCATCTACTCCAGGGATGGATTTCATCGCGTCGATGAGGCGTTTTTGCATTGCTGGAATTCTATCGCTGCTATAACCAGCCCTCGACAGGTCTGTGTCGACCAGAATCACGTTGCGCGGCTCGAAGCCATAATTGCTGTGCATGGATCGAATCAGTCCTCGCAAAGCTACCATTGAAGAAGTTACCAACACTGCGCAAATTGCTATTTGCAAAACCAATAACATATCTTTCATGCCGAACCGTCGTCCAGATGAGCTATTCTGCCCAACCTTGACAATTTCATAAGGATTTGTCTTGAGCACCTGACGGACTGGAACAATCCCAAATAGAAGCCCACTCACCAAAGTCAACGCCAATGCTGCCAAGTAGACTCGAGCATCAGGCGTTACAGGCACATGGATCGGCACTGGCATGGGTTGCCAATCGCTCAGCAAATGCAAAAGTGCTATGCTACCTATCAGTCCAAGAGATCCTCCTATAAGCGATATCATCATGGACTCCATGAACATCCCTCGCAAAATGCGCTTTCGTGACGAACCAAGCGCAAGCCTTAGGGCTACTTCGCGGGAGCGGTCAACAGCGCGAGCGGCAAACAAATTGCTCAGGTTAGCGCATGCCGCTAGCAAAGTAATGCCGGTCAGCAGCATTAGTCCTTCAACGAATGCATGCACTGGACGGCTCAGAAAACTGTTAAATAGACCTGGACGTTCCAGAGCGAAACTCTTGTGAGTAACCTCATTAGGATATGTCTTTTCAAGATATGAACCAATGGCATTTAGATCGGCAACAGCCTGGGAAGGAGTAACCCCCGGTTTCAGATGCCCTACTACCGAAGATATTGATAATTTTTTTCGTGCATTCAGATCGTCTGTCCCGGTTAATTGCTTCAAGTTGATGATCGGCACGTAGAAGTTTGGCGTGTAAAACAACACCGTTCCGTGAAACTTGGCTGGCGCGACACCAATGATCGTAAAAGGATGCGTATTCATGAGGATGACACGTCCTACCACGCCGCGATCATCCTGGAAATGGCTGTGCCAATAAGCGTAGCTGAGCACTACGTAGGGAGCACTGTCGGGCCCGCGTTCATCTGAGCTATGAAAGAATCGGCCAAGATATGGCTGAATTCCCAGCACATCAAAGTAATTTCCACTCGTCACGTTTCCCCAGACTGTGGACGGGGACTTACCGGTGTCTAGACCCACAATAGAGAAGCCTACAGCCGCCAACGAATCAAAACTGCGGTTTTTGTCGCGCAGATCCAGGTAATTTGAATACGACTGCCCCCCGTATTCGTCTCCATGCTCAATTCCCCAGAGACTATCGACCCGAGGCAGGTCCAGCGGACGAAGCACTAATGCATTGAGAACTGCAAAAGCCACGGCGTTCACTCCTATGGCTAGCGCCAGCGTCAATACTGCGGTGGCTGGGAACGCCGGAGTCGCGCACCAGGAGCGAACACTGACTTGCACGTCTTTAATGAGCGTCTCAAAGAAATTTTGTGCTGTCAATTTCCGTCCTTTGGATACGACTTCAGACTGGGTTGCGTGTTTCATACTTCCTCCTGAATGTTCCCATATAATGCGTGGCCGGGTGAATACAACAGGATGACTGTGCATCGGTTGCAGGTCTATTTCGTTGGTTCCCGAATGAAAGAATACTTTACATCGTCAAATCGTTTTTTGTCGAGGAATGACTGCAAATGAGAGAATATATGAAAGAGTGGGTCCACCCTACCGTTATTCGCTAAAAAGTATGGAAGTCGAGGATCGATATCTGTGGCGACTTCAACCTCGACTTCGCCGTCTTTCAGTGGAGTCCAGTGCCATACGTTATGCATATGTTTCACGAGAACGCAGCCTTTCGACTCTGGAATCATGTCCGGGATTGCGGTAACATCTATTGTTACCGCTTTGCTCTGGGCATCTTGAGAAAATTGCATTTTGAGCACCAATTCTCTCGGGGAAATTGGAGCGACGGCGTTCACGCGAAAATGAGTAAGTGAATACTGCCCCTGTGAATTCCACTGATCAATCTTCTCGGCAAGGACACAGCCAGATATCCACTCTGCGCAACTTTCGAGGGAATTGTCGTTCATCGCTGCAACGACTCGATTCATCGAAGTTTTTACGCGCGTAACAGCTCGAAATCTCTTTAAAGTAGAACCTGAAATCTTCTTGGAATAAATCTTCACGCCCGACTTATCGGTTTCCAACCGCCACTGGTCAGATCCAGAGTATTTCCATCTTAAATGCGCCGCAAACAGAGATACTGCAAGCACTGCAATGAGAATGCACATGCCTTTCATCAAGGTTCCGATGAAGCTGCGTTTCTTGGCGGTTTTAGCTTCGATTTGCGCGGTAAAAGTCATTGTTTTTCCTTCTTTCTCTTGTTATTCTGAGAGTCTTTCTTTGCAAGGTTATTGCTAGTGCCAAGCGATTTCAGAAGTGTGTTATAGCACTGTGTGTAATATCAGTGGTTATAGCATTGGAGACAATCGATTCGCCAAATACTTTCCGAGGCATATCAATGGAAGCGTCGGAGGGACCGTCAGGCCAGCCGGAAGTACCGAGCCATCGCAGACATGCAAATTTCTGTACTCTGTTTGCAGATTCTCATCTAGATGCTCTTTGATACGGATCGTTCCGCCAGTCTGCGTGGCGCTGAGACGTGTCTTGAAAACGTGCTTGCCTCCTGCATTGAGAAGGATTCGGCGAGCCGCATTTTCTCCTTTTGCCAATTTCTGAAAATCCTCTTTCTTCAATTTCTTATAATAGCGACCGTTCGCTTGAAGCCCTTCGCCGCCCAAGCCTTCCCTAACCTTTACCGCAACGCCAATGCTTTTGGAATGGCGAAATGCGCGAAGAAATCTTCCATTGCCAATCATGTACATTCGATAGATGTCCTGCGCGGGATTAGCATCACCCAGAGCGATTCCGTCTTCCATTTCCCCACCCATACTCCCTATGAAATTGTCACCAGCATTCAACTTCGGGGCCACGCCGTACAGCGCAAAGGTAGGAGAACAAAAGAAACCGCAATTGACAACGCTTTTTATGCCACAGTCTCGCAGTAGAAGGGGAGATGCCAAAACGCCGGCAGATAGAATAGTTCGCGAAGCAAATGCCTGATATACTTTCGAGTCGTGTTTTCCATTCCTGAGTTGGTATTCGACACCGATCGCCCGTCCGTTTTCAACAAGCACTTTTTGAACTCTGGCGTGCGTAACCAATGTAGCGCCGTACTCGACCGCCTGATCGAGATAGATCCGAGCATTCCACTTTGCGTCAAAGTTATAACCAGATTCGCACTTGGATTGATCGATCAACATGGGATTTTTATCCCAAACATATCCGAGTTCCAACGCGCTGGCTCTCACCACCTTGGTCTGCTCTCCAATTAGATTTTCGGGCAAGACAGAAAGAGGTAACTCCCTTTTAGCGTCCTCAAGTTCCTTGGAGATGTCGACCCCCAACGAACGAAATGCATCTAAAGAGGGAAAGCCAGCCACAGCAAAGTAGATGGTCGTCGACCCACCGGTGGTGGAGGCGTTTGCCGTCGCGAGATTCTCCCCGACTGAGACCGCATGGTAAACCGACATCATTGACAAGAAGTCCTGTTTGACCGGTGCCTGACCACCCGATTCGAGAATAAGGACGCTCTTTTTACGCTTGCTCAATTCCCGCGCAATCGTAGAACCGCTTGGCCCTGATCCTACGACAATGCAATCAAATTCTTTTTTGTTAAGTTCATTTTCCAAAACTACACCTCCAAGGTGCGTTCAATTTGATCGATGACCTGTTTAGATTCTGATCTTCTTCCACTTGCCATCGCCCCAAAGTGCTGTGATCCACGCCGTCGATATGGCGCCATGTGCCGTGGCAACCATCCATATCTGCGGCAATCCGTATCGCAGATACGGACCTACCAGCCACACTACGGGCAGAAAGAACAGCCATTGCGTACTGAACGAAACGATCATGACGCGTTTGCCGTCACCTACGCTGTAAAGTGTGTAGGCAAAGATATAGATCAAGCTCCAAAGTCCGGTGGTAGCCGCAATCAGTTGCAATGGCAGCACCGCGATCGATATCGTATGTGCTTCAGTAAGAAACATTGCCAGAAATACTCTTGGGAACAGGAGCACGGGAAGGCCAAGCAAAGTTATTCCGATAACGCCAAGTTTTCCTGTGTCCCATCCCCATTCGGCGGCACCGTCCAAATCGCCTTCACCAATGGTCTTGGAAACCAGCGTAGCTGAGGCCATGCCCAGGGAAATTGATAAGAGCGTCAAGACTGTCATGATTCTGATCAAAGGAGTGGCAGCGGCCAGTTCCGATGTTCCGACTTTTCCAATCATGCCAAGCAGAACAACGGAACCCAGAGAGAAGAAGAACTCCTGCATGGTGGAAGGCAAGCCCATCTTCATAATGCGCGCCAACAGTTCCCACTTCGGCTTTGCAGACAAGAATCCATTGTTCTTGAAACGGAAGTGGACCATTAGAAAGTTCAGCAGCAAGCCAAAACAGAGAGATGTCACAGTGCCGATTGCGGCTCCTCTTGCTCCCATTGCCTGAATGCCGAAATGCCCGAAAATCAATATGTAGTTTATGACTACATTCAAGCAGTTCATGCAAATGACAATGGACATATATACCTTGGGTTTTTCCACGCCCGACCAGGTGCCCTTAAAGGCGTTGAGCATTCCCTCCACAATGATGGCGAGATACAGAATTCTAAGAAAAGGAACGCCTATCTTAGTCACCTCGGGATCGTGAGAAAACACGGCAAATAGCGCGGGACTGAGCCAGTAGGCAAGGATCGTCAAGGGCGCGCCTACGACAATGGCAAGCAACAGGCCGGCATTCAACGGCAGGCATTTGGCATCCGTGGAACCCTCGCCAATTCTTCGCGCCACGATACCTTGCACTGCAGGCGCTATGCCCTTTACAAAAGCCAGAAGGAGCATATTGCAAAACACCGACAATCCTACCGCCGCAATCGCGTAGTTGCCGAGTCTGCCCACCATGATCAGATCGATGATCCCCATTAGCGAAGTTGCACTCAGGGCAATACATATGGGAAACGCTAAACCTGTGATTTTCTTGACTCTGTCTGTTGTGATCATGCCCATTCCTTTTCGTGTGTTTCGTTAAGTTCTCCGACTTCGGCCCACTTCGTTGTGGGTGCGAAGTCTTGCATGGTTTGCATCTGGATGAAAGGTTGATCTATTTCCGACCATTATCCTGCATACGTTGAGGCTGGAACATCGCTCTTGAGTTATCAATGTATTACAGGGAAATAGTGCAACTGGAAAGCCGATGGATTGCCGTCAGACCACGCACAGGTGAGTAGTTAGCCGGGTCACATCGTGGATAGTGCAGTCTCTTCCTCCGCCTCCGAATTGGAGTTTTCTCCGCACTCATCCAAACTCTGCTCCAGGCTTTGCGTTTGATCTGGCGAAACTGCCAGTGGTATGCCGACCCAATAACGCTCGTCGGCAAATGGGTATGTGGGCAGAGGTATTCTCTTCGAACCGCCCGTGAATAACTTATGGAAATCCAACGAATGCCCTTGCGAGTAGAGATCGGCAATAGTGGCGAGATGGTCCAAATAGACCGGCGTACTGGAACCGTTCCTGCACTCCTCAATGCAGTGGTTGCCGAACTTTGTCAGTGAAGCATCTTCTCGCATCCTGCCCTTTGGTGCCTCCATGCTCCACACATGACTGGCCGCGCCGATTTCGATCCACTGATTGAGTGACTGAATCATCTCTTCCTGACTCCTGACGACGCAAGAGAGGCGATATGCAAGGTGCATTCGGCCCACAAACAGTGTGTAGCTCAAATCGTTCATGCAAATATTAGGGTTTTGCAGTACGTGCTCTAGCATATTGCGCGCCTGTTGTATTCGCTGCTCTGAAGTACGCGCGGAAAGAACAACAATATATCCCGGAAATTCGACATCCCTTCGGTCGATAGCTGGCGGCTCTTCGAGGACTATATGCGCATTTGTACCTCCGATTCCAAACGAGCTGACAGCCGCTCGCCGAACGCTGTGTTCCTCCACCCGCCATTCCTGCAACTCGGTATTGACATAAAACGGACTGGACTCAAAGTCGATCGCCGGGTTCCTTGTCTTGAAATGCAAAGTGGGTGGAATCTGACGATGCCGAATCGCCAGCGCCATCTTTATCAGGCCAGCCACACCCGCGGCAGTCGCGGCATGGCCTAGATTCGTGGCAATAGAGCCAATCGCGCAGAATTGCCTCTTCTGAGTCGATTGGCGAAATGCCCGTGTGATCGCCTGAAATTCTATCGAATCACCCAAAATCGTGCCCGTCCCGTTGGCTTCAACAATCCCGATTGTCTCTGGATCAATTTGGTAGCGCTCGTAGACCGTACGTTCCAGTCGTTCCTGTGAGCGAGCGTTGGGAGCTATCAAGCCGTTCGAGCTGCCATCCTGATTTACCCCGCTGCCTGCAATCGTGGCATGTATATGATCGCCATCCCGCAATGCGTCTTTGAGCCGTTTCAGCAACAGTACGCCGACTCCTTCACCAGGCACAAAACCATTGGCTCTGGCGTCAAACGAATAGCATTTGCCATCGGGAGAAAGCAGTCCGGCACCATTCGTGACTCGGTAGAATCCAGGAGTGGGCTGCAGGAAAACACCCCCCGCCAAAGCCATCTCGGTTTCGCCGGACCACAAACTCTGGCACGCCAAATGGACTGCAACCAACGAACTGGAGGAGGCCGTATCCACCGCAATCGCAGGGCCTTGAAGATTCAAATAGTAGGCAATGCGCGCGGGAATCACCGAGACCGCATTTCCCCAAAATGCATGAGCCGGTGGATCCTCGGTAAAGAGCCTGTCATAGCTGGAACTTGCACAACCAACGTAGACTCCGCATTGCTTCTCGTTTACGGACTTCGATGCATATCCCGCATCCTCCAACGCCCTCCACGACTCCTCAAGAAACAGACGCTGCTGCGGCTCCATCCAGACGGCTTCCTGATGCGAGATTGCGAAGAATGCGGGATCGAAGCGATCAATGGACTCGATGAAGCTGCCCTCGTCGCAATATCCGCTGGCCCTTGCTTCCGCGGCGACACAATCCTCCGGATTCCAGCGAGTCACCTTGCGAATCAGATTCTTTCCGTCTCTGAGGTACGTCCAGAGCTCATTGAGCGACTCTGACTCGGCAAATCTTCCGCTCATACCGATGATGGCAATCGGTTCAAATTGCGTGGGACGCAGACTCTCTTCCCCACGAACGCGATGGTCGATCTCCACAACCGGAATCCACTGTTTCTTCACAAAGCGTGTCTCGGATTCCGCTTCGAAGGATAGTTCGCTGATCGAACGACTCTCAACACGTGCCGCATTCTGGGTTGAAGCAGCCTGGCCTGAAGTCGCCTGTCCGGTCCTCTGCTCCGGCCACGTATCGCAGATATATTGAGCCAGTTCGTTGATGGTTGTGTACTCGAAGAGTTTCAATGGGTCAATTTCAACACTCAGTGCCTCGCTGAGCACACGGACAAGATTGACCCCCATCACGGAATTCACACCATAGTCAGCAAAGGGATAATCGTTGCTGACGCTCTCCACTTCCATTTCAAGCGCCTCTGCCAGCTTGACTGCAATGATCCGCTGTACGCGAGCGTTGGAAGCTCCGCTTGCCTCTGCGGAAGAAGCAGAGGCTCCGTTTCCGTGGCTGGCCGCGATTGCCGAATTGCTTTCTTCCCGTGGATGATCGGACGGCGAAGCTGAAAACACGGGTGAGGCGATTGGGGCGATCTTGCGTAAGCCCCAAGCCCCCTCAACCTTCCCTGCATTGCCCTCCAGGAAAGCTATTTGAGGTATTTCCAGAGAAATCGTCTGAAGGAATGCTTCCAATCCTGCCAACGTACTAATCGGCTTGATGCCTAGCGTCTTCTTGAAATATGATTCGGCCTGCTCATCGATCTTCATGCCTCCGTCTGCCCAGAGCGACCAGTTGATGCTTACCGTCTTTCCGAATCGCTTCCCTTGGGCTCGCAACAACTCTCGCTTGGCAGCAAAGGAGTCCATGAAGTGATTTGCAAAGGCGTAATCGCACTGTCCTATGTTCCCGTTCACCCCGGCGAGCGAGGAGAAGAGCACAAAGAAGTCCAGAGGATCGTCTTGGGTGGCAGCATCCAGATTGAGTGTTCCGAATATCTTGGGAGCAAAGACGGCACTCATCTCTTCCGGCGTCTTATTTCTGATATTCGAGTCGCGCAGAACTCCGGCGGCATGAATGATTCCGTGAATCTCCCCGAAGTTGGATTTGACTTGTGAAACCAGATTCCTGGCCTCTTCCGCGTCGGAGACATCGGCAGGCAAGTAAAGCACCTCCGCACCGGTTGCTCGGAGCGCTTCCACTTTTGCTTCTCGTTCCACGGAGAGCTTCGATCTGCCCGTTAGAGCCACTCTCGCCTTGTATTCCCTTGCCAGATACTCCGCGAAGAGCAGCCCCAATCCACCGACACCTCCGGTGATGAGGTAGACTCCATTTTCTTTCAGACATACAGGAACGGAGATACCTGGCCCCGGCAACGCAAACGATCTCAGCTTGCGAATACTACGGCCTTGCTCATCGTAGCGAACCACGACCGCGTCTTGAATGCGCGCTTGCAACTCGTCCAAAATGGCATCAAGCACTTGCACATCGCTACCGCCCCGCACCTCCAGCGTTTTGCAGAGAAGTTTGGGGTGCTCAATCCGCAGAGTCTTGACAAAGCCTCCAGCCGCCTCGTTCTCCGGCTGAATCCCGTCTTCGCTCGATTCTTCCCTGGTGCAATAGAGATAGAGCAACTGAAGCTTGTTCTCCAACCGTAGCTTTACAAGTGACTGACAGAGAGAGAGAAACGGATAAATGCCCCTGTTCAAACTCTCCTTTACATCCCTCTCGACTCGACTTTGTTCCAATGCCGCGGGCCATGCAAAACAAATATTCTCGACCCGGATTTCCTTCTGGAGCATGGATTCAAAAAGCCGAGTAAAGTCTTGCGGCTCTTTCGGGTTGATGACATAGCATTGTTCTTCCAACTCCTCGAAGCCATCGCCAGGCGTCACCAGAATAACTTGACCGGGATTCGCACCCTGCCCCCGAAGCCGCTCTCGATAGAGATCGCGCAGGGCCTTCGACGTGTCGAAGAGAAGAATGGATAGCGGCGCATTTCTTGGCGCGCCTTCGACTGCATGCGCTGCTTTCTCCCATTCGTAAGAGTAGTAGAGACTCGAGAAACCGTCCTCATCGCGGGCTTGCTGCTGATGAACTTCGCGCAGCGGAACTCCGGTTGACTCCTTGATTTTCACAAGAACCCTTCCCGATGCATCCACAATCGTAACGTCGCTCTTCACGAACCGCGCGTTCTCGTTCTTCGCTCTCTTGCCGTCGTTGGATTGAGTGATATAGCTGAAACAGTTGGATTGAAGCGGATGCAGGATCTCGACCTCTCCGATGGAGAATGGGACGAACATCTCCGCCGCCTTCTCGCCAAGTTGAGCGCCCACTCCGGATTGCAACGAACCGTCAAGCAAAGAAGGATGGAGTACCATACTTCCGAGATCCGCCTGACGAAACTCTGGCAATTTGAGTACACCCAGAGTTTCACTCTCATTTTTGTAGATCTCTTGAACAACCTGAAAGCTGGGGCCTAACGTCAATCCAAATGACTTGAATACGGGATAGATCGCTTCGCCGTCGGCCACTTTCGCGCATCTCGCGCGAACTGCGTCTAAATCGAGATACTCGGAATCCTCTAAGGATTCCCGGTTGCTCTCGTACTGAAATGTACCTTGGGAATGCAGCAGATGTCCGCCCTTTTCGTCAAGGCTGAAGACTTCAAATCGAACCGCGGCATCGCCTGGCTTGAGTTCGATATACACCTCTTTGGGAACCGATTTTTCAAGCGCAATCGGGCTGATCCACATGATGTTCCGAATCTTCCGGACTTTTCTGCCGCCCGCGATCTCTCCGGCCTTGCGCGCAAACTCGATGTAAGCAACTCCCGGAAGTGTCGGAATCCCCGCCACGTGGTGGTCGTATAGGAAAAAGTCCCGATCATGAAACGTCTTCTTGAATATCTGCCGCTCAAATGTCGATTCATTGGTGTCGATCAGCGGATGCAGGCTCGCTGCTGACTGCTGCAATGAACGTACCGAAAATCCCTCAACCGCCCAGTGACGCTCATCGGCAAAGGGGTAGGTCGGCAATGAGACTCTTCTCCCTGCGCTGCCCGCTTCCGCCCCCTGCCAGTCGGAAAGCAGGCCCTCCGACCAAAGTTCCGCCAGCTTGTGCGGAGTGCGGCGTTGCAATACCAACCGGACAAACTCCTCTTTCTCCCGTCTATCGAGGAACCGTGTCAACCCCTCGCTGTTTTTTACCTGGCCGGCGAAACACCCTTCCACCTTTGTTCCAGCGATAAAGCTGGACAGTTTATCCAATAACTCTTCCCTCGTCGCGGCGACAATCGCAACCCTGTTATCGAAGGATTTCCGTCCGAATTGCAGTGTAAATGCAATGTCGATTGCTTTCTCATCGTTGCTGTTGAGATACTCCACCAACCGAACGGCTGTTTCATGCAGTTGCGTCTCATTCTTGGCGGAGAGCGGGAAGATCAGATCCACCGAATGAGCGGCCGCTTCAGCCTCCTGCTCAACCGGCTCATAGCTCTCCAGGATAATGTGTGCGTTGGATCCACCCGCGCCGAACGAACTCATTCCAGCCCGCAACGGATACTGTACGCCGTCAACGCTTCTGGCCTGCCATTTTTCGAGTTTCTGCACTACATAGAAAGGAGAGTTCTTGAAGTCAATAAACTCGTTCAGTTCGGAAGAATGCAACGATGGCGCCAACCGTCGATGCTTCATCTGCAACAATATCTTGGATAAGCCGACAACTCCCGCCGCTGCCTCCAGATGGCCAATATTGGATTTCACCGAGCCAATGGCGCACGTTTGATTTTCAACTCGAAATGTTTTGAATGCATCGCTCAATCCCGTAATTTCCAGGGGATCTCCCAATGCAGTACCTGTACCGTGCGCCTCAACATAGCCGATGCTGCGCGCATCGATTTGGGCCTTTTCCAGCGCCGCCGCGATCAGGTTCGCTTGCGCCCTGGGATTGGGGACGGTGTATCCACTGCTCCGTCCTCCGTGGTTCACAACCACGCTCTTGATGAGAGCGTAGATATGGTCTTTATCCCGGACTGCCTGCTCCAGCGGCTTGAGGAAGAGAGCACCGATTCCCTCGCCCGCGACATAGCCGTTGGCCCCTTTGCCGAAGGCGCGACATACGCCGTCTTCCGATAGTGCGCCGCCTGCCGCGTTGATCTCCAGCTTTGCTTGATGCAGATCCAGGTTGACTCCGCCCGCAATGGCGGCTGAGCATGCACCGGAGCGTATTGCTTCGCAAGCCAGATAAATCGACGTCAAACTGGATGAACACGCTGTATCCAGAGTCAGGCTGGGCCCTGAGAGATTCATCCAATAGGAAACGCGGTTCGCTATGCTCCAAAGAAATGAGTTGGGAGTTATCTTGTTTCCCGCATTCTTTTCCTCGACGCCGAGCATCTGATACATCGCCCATACGGCACCAACGTATACTCCTATACTTCTCGATCCGTCTTCTGCCGTGAGATTCTCTGGATAATAGCCCGCGTCTTCAATTGCTTCCCACGCCACTTCCAGGAACAATCTCTCCTGCGGGTCCAGCATCTTTGCTTCTCGCGGAGAGATGTTAAAGAACAGCGAGTCAAACTTGTCCACATCGTCGATAAATCCGCCGCGATACTTTTCTGTGCTTCCGTGTTGCAGGCGTTTTTCATATCGAGCGGCAGGAATCTCCTCAATGCAATCTCTCCCTTGCGACAGGTTTTCCCACATCTCGCGCGGGTTCTTCGCCTTTGGATATCGCCCAGCCATGCCCACAATGGCTATATCCTGCGCTTCACGCGGCCTTTGGACAGCGACCGGCTCTATCTTTGAAGTGCTTTTCCCGTTTATTTCAATGGCCACCGCCGCTTTGCGCAAGGAATCGCCCGACTTCTCATTTTCTCCATGCGCTGAAGGCGCTTTCTTCTTCGCTCCAGCGCCTGCATCGGGAACGCCAACAACACGTCCAGAAACGTTGTGATACTCGACCAGCTTGTAGTTCGCGTGAATTCCCGCCGACGGCGTCTGGTTGTTCTCCAATACAACTTCGGGTATGTTGATCTTCCTTGCGAATAGATCCGTGAGCCTGCCAGCGATCTCTTTGATCTCTCCCCGCTCCAGACCTACGGGTATCGCAAGACGAACAAGACCGTTGAGACTCGTATCCTTCTGCATGCCTGCGCTGTGTGCACCTGCGCGAATACCAGTGTTGAGATAGATCCAACAGAGAAAAGATGCAACTGGGTTCTTGAAGCCGGATAACTCTGGAATGCGTTTGACATCGATCAAAACGCAGTGCCCGCCAACGGGCTGCGCGACTGGGATACCGCGATCCCTCAGCGCCTTCCAAAGCAGGCGCGTTCCCTCAACCCTGTTGGACACATTGGCTTCGATCCGCTTGCGCGCTCGCAATGAATGTGCGATCGTATTCTTGTCGATGACATCAACCCCGGCCCCCTCATCCTGCAGAACTGATTGCAAGCGATCATATAGCCCGGCATCGTTGGTGGCGATAACTCCGCCCCGATTCACGCAGAAGTCTTTGGTCAAGCTTCCAATCACAACGTCCGCATACGAGAATATCTCACGCGCAACTTCCCAAACCGTCTTGCCAGCGCACTCCTTCTCTCTTTCCATCAGAAGCTGTGCATTTTCCATCACGCGTGTTCCATCGATCACAAGCGAAATTGAATGGCCACGAAGCAACGTCTTCATTTCTCGTAAATGCGCAATCGATACAGGCTGCCCACCAGCGGCATTGTTGCCCACATCAATGCACACAAATGCAATTGCGCCAGAGTTTTTTACCAACTGCGCTTGCAACGCATCCAATGCCAGGTTGCCCTTATACGCCTCGTCCGCATCGAGATCGAAAATCGCCGGATAAGGTATCTCCAGGTTGACGAAACCCTTGTCAATAAAATGGAAGATGGTGCTTGGAAAAAGCAGGTTCTCCAGCACAATACCCTTTTTCGGCCAAGCCCGCGAAAACACATTCTCCGCCTCCGTGCCGGACGCGGTCAGGACAAAGTATTCGAAAGGAAAAACACTCTTCAGCGACTCCTGCAAACTCACCGGATGTGGGAGTTGCGCATTCAGATGTCTCATCTGTGCGTCGATAAAAGAAGTATGGAGCTGCGCCCAGGAGTCTGTCTTCAGATCGAAATCCACTTGCTCATGCGGAATATTGAGCGGATTGAAGCCGAACCTGGACAGTGCTAGCGACCGCTCGTTCCCCTCAATCGAAACCTGCCCTGAAGTGATCTGCGTGGGCAATGCAATTCCATCTTGCGCTGCTTTTGACAATTTCGTTGGGGCCACCATGTGCGGCATTGCCGCGGGAGCGTTCACGCCAGGAGCATTATGGTTGGCCTCGTCCGAGGTCTGATTCGTCACCGGGTCGGCAATCATCATAATCACGTCTGTCACGTTGCCGGGGTTGCACTCGCCTACAGGCCGACAGATGAAAACTGAACGATTCTGGGGACGAAACTTGTTTTTGAATTGAAGATTGCCCTCCCCATTGAAGATCCCATGCTCGCGCAGGTCGTCAAGAATCTTTTCGACCTCTGGGTCCGCGTTGGCGGAAGGTTCCAGTTTGCAGCCGTATGTCCCGCCCAAACTCAGCAGATCGCAGCCTTCTCCAACTAGAATCTCGATCATACTCACGATTGCGAATTCCAGTCCCCCTTGCGGCATATTCGGCGGATAGAACTCCAGATCCATCAGAAAGCCGTTACTCTCGGAAGACATCGCAGTAATTAAGATGACATTTTGCAGCACGTCGTCGAGATAGGTCAGGAAGAGACGATGTCCCGACGCCAAAGTACCCGCTAGAATATCGGCGCGAAAATCGTAAATCATCGGGTTGACCATCGTCCTCGATGCACACCAGAGGTCGATGATGCGAACGATCTCCTTGTCAACCGCAGGATCGGTACCACTCCTGTACTCTTCCGTCCGGCACGTCCCCGCCTTCTTGAACTTGCCAACCAGATGGCGTAGATGGCGCATCGCCCCGCCTTCGAGCGTGAACTCCTTGAGATTCGCAATCCGCTGCATGACGCCGAATGGCGTGGCGGAAAATACTTTGCCGCCGATTGGCGGAATCTCCTCGACGGACATTACGTTGAGTTGGAAATGGTTTGCGGCGCAATATCTGTGCATCTCCGCAAGGAGAGTTGAAGCATGGTCACTTGGTCCCGTATAGTTATAAACAAGAATGATGTCTCTACATCGGCTATAATTGAAATATGACTTCCTGTCACTACCGATAAACAGATTAGGTGCTATCTTCCGCGTCCCGCGAGAGACACCGCCCTCTAACTTATAACGCTCGAAAAGCGTCTGAACGATCTCCTTCAGGACGGGATGGTTGTATGCTTCCTTCTCCAGAATACGAATAGGCTCCGCTGCCGCGCCGCTGGCATCGGTGTAGTTTGTTGCTACCGATTCGTTTATTTCTTCTTCTTTTTCACGCAGTTCTTCAACTGATCGCGACTCATCACTCGTGAACGCAAACGAATCGGCCCTTTCCAGTTCCGCCGTAAACTTCCCGAGTAGTGTCTGCTCATGCTTTTCGATGAAGTAACCAGCCAAATCGTCTATGTTGAAATTCTCGAAGAGAAGACTCTTGGGCAGAGTTCCAAAGTCGCTTTCCAGAGCCTTGATGATCTTCAATACATGGAACGAATTGATACCCATCTCTCCGAACGGAGCACGCGCGTCGAAATTCGCGCCTATCTCGCCAGATGCCTCTGAGATAAGAGACTTTAGATAGTTCTCAGTAAGGTCTCGCAGTAGATCTCGATCTATCATTTCCTACCTCGTATCGTCTGAATCTTCCAAAACACACATGAAAGAGCGCCGAGTACAACCAATCATGAATCGTGTTATTTGCGGGTTTCCTGCTTTGGCTGGTTTGACTGTTGAACCAACAACTTACTCATACAGAGCTTCGCAAAACTTCGATGGCGAGCCGTTCGTCGCTGACCATGGGAATGGAGCGCCATGCTGTCAGCCTGGGAAATTGCGCGCCGCATCGCTCTGCACAAATCGCAATCAAGTAATCTGGAGTTGACCGTATTTGCCAGAAGTGCCAGCGCGCAGGATCGTCATTCAGCTCTGAAGCAATGGCGATCTCAATCGCATCGCCGTTGGGAAAATGAAAGCCGAAGCGGTCCAGAGGCAAGGACAAGCCCATGCCACGCGCTTTGATATAGGCTTCCTTCAATGTCCAATACTCGAAGAATCGATGCTGCTGGCAATCCGCCGGAGTCGCCGCAAGCTCTGCAACTTCTCGTGGCGCGAAATAGCGTTCCGCAAGATCGATCATTCCTTTGCCTGTATGGACATTCTCGACATCCACTCCTATCGAACGGCCCTTCGTCACACCGATCACAATCAGGCTGTGCGTGTGCGAGATGTTGAACGACAAGCGGGCGTCCACGGCCTGCTCATTGGCTATTTCCGGACGTCCGTAAGTATTTGTCGAAAATACCAACGCCTTGGGATCAACAGATACGTACCGAGACAATACTGTTCGCTGCAATGCCCGCGTAACTAAATACCGCCGCCGATCTCTCTCGAAATAGAATCGCCCTTCCTGCTCTTTTTCTGCGGCAGTCAGCAATTCTCGATAGGCTGCAAATACGCTCTCTTCAATGATTTCGTCGTAATCGGCGAACCACAAGTGAATGCCATCGATCTTGAGAGGAACGGTTCGGTTCACCTCTCTAGCATCCCAGTGCCGAAAGCAAGGTAGATAGATTTGTTCTGTCAGATCCATAAGGCGTCAGAATCGCGTGTGCTGTCGACTTCGATTTCCCAGGCATTCCGTATTTCAAGAAGGTAGCCAGGGTGCCTGATGGGCCAACATCGATGTACCGCCAATCGCCTTGCCGCTCCATTCGTGCCACTGTTTCGCGGAATCGAATCGGATGACGCACCACGCTCCAAAAATATTCATCTGGAAGACCAAACAGAACATCAGTGCAATCGCAGCACGCAAGTGCCGTTCGGCCTTGCTGAATCTGGACTGACCGCATGAAAGCATCAAACGGCTCTTTCGCATCTTCGATCCATCGCGAATGAAAGGGATAAGTAACCGGGAGCCGCTGATAGCTTAGATTCCTCTCTTTTAAAATGGCTTCCATCGCCGCGATCTCTCTTTGCTTCGCGGAAACCACGAAATGCGATGAGAAGTTGATGCTCGCCAATTCACTGCAACTGGAGAGAAAATCCTCCGCGAACAACCCCGGATCAGCCAGTACCGCAATCATGCCGCCAGGTTCGCAGTTTTCCTCGAATGCCATCGCCTGCTGAATGACCGCGTTCAGAGCATCTTCGACTGCAAGAAATCCGCCAACAGCAGCCGCCGCGAAGGAGCCAAGACTGGCCCCCAAAACTATATCCGGCTTTATGCCCATATCGATCAGCAACTGCGCCAGCGAATACTCCACCATGAAAATCGCCGGATGTGTTAACAATGTGCGGTCGAATGGAGTTCCTTTGCCATTCCCCCCGGAATACAGCGTCTCGATCACCGAAATGCCCAGCCCCGCCCGCACAAGACCGTCAAGACGGTCCATCCACTCACGGAAGGTCGGGTTATCGTCGTATAACCCCGCTCCCATTTGGAAGTACTGCGAACCCTGGCCAGAGAACATGAAGGCGATCTGTGACACTAGAGCGAGACAACCTTTCTGGCGCTATTGGAAGAATGAGCCGACGACTCTTCCCATGGAAATACGCCTTGTTCAACGTATCGTGTAATAGCTTGCAGATTGCGAGCGTCGGAAAATACTTCCCGATTGGCAGCGGTTGACCGAGTCTTCATCTCCTGCAACGGCGTTCCAATGCGGCTCATGTAAGTTTTATAGCTTCGAATCGCGCTCTTCGACAGGCGTCGTAAGCGCAGCAGGTGGCGACGCAGCAAGGCATCGCTTGCGGGTTCCATTGCATCCACCAAGCCCCACTCCAATGCTTGCTTCGCCGAAATAGGCTGGGTTGAGAGAGTCAGGTAATGCGCCTTCTGGAATCCGATCCGACGAGTCAGAAACGGAAGCACACACGCAGGGTACAGACCGAAGATCAACTCCGACAGGATGAACTGCGCGCTCTCATCGGCAAGAACAATGTCGCTTGCCGCCACGAATCCCACCCCTCCAGCATTCGCCTTGCCCCTTACATGCGAAATCGTAACGTATGGTCCCGTCGCCAAGCGCAGCCAAAGGTCGTACAGCGGTTCTGGAGCATTGCTATCCTCATCAAACCCCCTCGATGCACCGGCAATGGCCTTGAAATCGGCCCCCATGCAAAAAACCTCTGGAGAGCCGCTCAACACCACAACAGTTGCCGACTCCTCGCAAACGGAAAGAACATGATTGCACTCGGAGACAAGGCGACCGCTGATTGTGTTGTTGGACTCAGGCCGGTCGATCTGTATGAAGCAGATCGACTCCTGAAACTGAACCCTGATCGTCTCATAGGTCATGACACTTCTCGATCTTCGCTGCGACGTTCGGCTAGGTGAAATAAAAATGACTAGTTGCAACGCTGCCAGAGCAGCGCAGTATTGATGCCGCCGAATCCCATGCTCAAGGTCAGCGCATTCTCGACTTGATGATCGATTGCCTTGCCGCCAACCCAGTTGAGAGAGGAATCGATGGGATCTTCCATGTTCCGAGTCGGGTGCAATCGCCCGGCGCGCATCTGCAACAATGTTGCAATCGCTTCCACTGTTCCGGCAGCCGTCAAGCCATGACCAATCAGCGACTTGGTTGCATTCAAATATGCGTCGGTGACTTTGCAGGCACGAAGCGCCATTAACTCCGTTTCATCGCCGACTACCGAACCCGTTCCGTGCGGGTTTACGTAGTCAATCTCTGCAGGTGAAGATCTGGATGTCGCGAGCGCACCTTGAATCGCCTGGATCTCTCCATTCAGTGACGGATTGGGATTGCGATTGCCATCCATTGCGATTCCCCAGCCACGCAAAGTTGCATACGGGCTTAAACCACGGCGTCGACTCGATTCCAAGGATTCAATCACCACCGCGCCGCAGGATTCGCCATAGATGAACCCATCGTGATTTTTATCGAATGGCCGACACGCCAGTTTCGGTTCGTTGGCATAGCGGTCCGATCCCATCGCGCCAATCGAGCGAAACCCGCAGCACTCCCAATGAGACAAGTCCATCAACGCACCTAACGCAATGCACACGTCCACTTGATTCATCAGCACCGCCTGCGCGGCTTGAATGATCGCCAACTGGCCACTTGCCGAGGCTCCGCCCACGGTATAGGCCAGCCCGCGAATCGCAAAGTTTGCCGTGCAAAAGCCGCAAAGGTCCGAATCCATGAACGAGAGCGCATACGTTGGTCGCAAAAACTCCGCGCGATCACGATACTCTTCGTGAATTCGCTCCAACTCCCGCTGCTGAATATTCGACCCACCCACTACCAGGCCAATACGGCAAGGATCGACTTCGGACAATTGCGCCTCGTTCCAGGCTTCGTCGAGAACAAGCAATGCCGCCTGCGCAGAAAGCGAGGCCGCTCGCATTGTCTGCCTGGCGACACCCGGAATCGGATGCATTTCGCACATCTCGGCACCAATATAGGCCGAGTCCCGCTGGCGTCCCGGTCGCTGCATTACTCCAAAGCAAGAATCGCCTTTGAGCAACGCCGACTCGAAAGCGGCTTTGCCCTTTCCAATCGACGAAACCACGCCCATTCCGGTAACTGCGAGTTCAGGCAACACAGAGTTTCTCTAGAAATAGATCTGCCAACTCGCCAATGTTCTTGGGACCGAACAACTCGATGCGCGAAATCGACAGGTTCAGTGACTCCTGAACGAGCATAGCGATTTCGACGCGGTCCACGGAGTTGGCTCCCAGTTCAACCAAACGATCAGACGCAACGAATTGATGTGCATCGAGGCCAGGCAGTATCTCTCGGGTACGCTGGGCGATAAGATTGAGAACTTCCGCTTGGGTCATGAATATCTCTCTGCTTTCTATCTGTTGACAAAAAATGGAGACCTTAGCACTCGGTGGTGGATAGAGGCACGCTGATACCAGCCGCCGGAATTGTGCTCGAAACTCAACTATCTACTTTGCAATAAGTTCTCATCGGAGGCGAACTGCAACACATCGGCGTCCGAAAGTTCCACACTCACCGACCTGCCGAGCAGAGAGACCGTGAGTACGAGGCGTCCCTTTTTACCTGTACGCACATAGATCCCCCGCAAACCGGTCAGAGGGCCGCTTACGATCTTGACCGGAGAACCTTCCTCAAGTAATGGAGTGCCGTGACGGCAGGGACTGCATTCTTCTAAAATTCTTAAATTGTCTAGTTCATGTTGTTTCAGCGTTGGAATCGTGTCGCCAAATCCGACGAATCGAATGAATCCCGGTGCTGTCACGATTCGACATCGATTCTGGGCATCGAATCGACAGAAGAGATAACCCGGGAATAACACCTCTCCGCTGCACTTCTCGGAGCAGCGTTTACACCGATGACGACGCGGCAACAGCGCTTCATAGCCGTTACGCAAAAGGTAGTCTGAGACTTGCCCCTCTTTGCGCTGGCGCACCTGCAAGGCAATCCACCGATCATTATGTTTGGCTAGATTCATATTCAACCTCGCGCCTGTGCGTGATCACGTCTATCGATAGACCGCGTTTTTGCGATCCGGGCAGACTGCCGTCATTGAGCGTTTCCTCTTCCCATGTGGAAAACGCGTCATAGGTTTCAGTGTATGATTTCGAGACAATTTGAGTCGGCTCCACCTTACATAAGTAACCTTGGCAATGTCAAGAGACTTCACGGATCATTACGATAATTTCACGCACTGCCACATCAGACCCTGATATTTTGCAGCGTGGAAGACAATTCAGCCAAACCGACGAGAGAGTCTCCCCCTGAAATGGGATTGCCCTGTTTCATATTCAATCTCGACCTTGCGTGTCTTGCACGATCGACAAGCGATCGAAAAAATGTTTTCAGCTTCTATTTTGAAAAGGCGCGACTCCGTCTCACTGTAAAATACTTTGTAATCAACGACAACAATCCATGACGGAGGCTTGGTGAGCCTATTCGCTTGCTGTGCTCCACTTTTCCCGCCTGTCGTGCCCTCGTGATTTATCTCTTTGGCGCACTAAGCAGCCTGCCGTCATTGAGCGTTTCCTCTTCCGAACAGGAAACGCGCTACAAACTTAGGTGTCCTGTTTTGCGTCAGATGAATCCTACTCAACATGACGCAAGTAACCTCAAAGTTTTAAAGAACTTAGAGTGGTCATCCATAAAAAACCATTAACATTTTCCAGGACAGCCTTCTTCCCCTGACGATCTGGTTCCGCGCCATCTCGCAACTCACCAGCCAGAAGAACGGCATCAGCGCCCTTGGCGTCCAGCGCGTGTTGGGGCTGGGGAGCTACAAAGCCGCCTGGGCATTGTTGCATAAGTTGCGTCGGGCGATGGTTTGTCCAGGCCGCGACCGCCTGTCGGGCACTGTGGAAGTGGATGAAACCTATTGGGGGGCCGAGGAATCAGGCCAGATCGGGCGACTGAGCGTGAACAAGGCGATCATCGCCGTGGCGGTTGAGGGGGATGGCAGAATAATCGGTCGCGTCCGGTTGCAAGCGATTCCGAATCTGACGCAAGGCGCTGTGGTATGCGAAACCGAGATTACAAATCTGCCACACAATGGGCGCAGCTCGGCATTCTTCAGCCTGAAGTACGTCCGACATCGGCGGGTTTGATGGTGATGGGTAACTTCCGTCGAGTAGGCCAAAATTATCAAGTCAACGGCATGGATGGTGGGTACCGATTGAAACGGGGGACCTGTAGGGCCGAAGTGTGCCTGAAGGGCGGAAAAACGGCCTTCAGATGCAAAACAAAAACGAAGATGTGCGGTAAAAACAGCCCAAAACAGCTTGGGAAGCAAAAAACGCCCGCCCGGAAGTTATCGCCAGGAAATGAGGCCGTACCCTTCATTTCGCGCGCGAATCCCAAATGCGATTGCCCTGTCGCTTTCGGCAACAGCACTCGCATTCTTTACAGTATTCTGGTTATGAAAAGAGAACCGTGAACATGAAGAATCTGATTCGTGAGAAGCTGGGAAACAGCATTTCCACGCTGCAAAAGGTCGTGGCGGACGAAGCTCTGCATATGGTTCTGGCGGAGGCCGCGGCAGTGACCAGCAAGGCAATGCTGGCTGGCCGCAAGCTGATGATCGCCGGCAACGGCGGCAGTGCTGCCGATGCGCAGCATCTGGCTGCGGAGTTTGTTTACCGTCTGACCATCGATCGTCCTGCCCTGCGCGCCGTCGCGCTGACCACCGACTCGTCCATCCTCACTGCGGTCGCCAATGATTACAGCTACGACAACGTCTTTGAGCGTCAGATTGAAGCGTTGGGGCAAAAAGGCGATCTCTTCCTCGCCATCTCCACCTCGGGCAACTCCAAAAATATTCTGAAGGCGCTGGAGTGCAGTCGCAGGCTCGGCATCACCACCATCGGGTTCAGCGGCACGAATGGCGGTCAAATGCCGCCGCTGTGCGACTACAACATCATTGTTCCATCCATCATCACCGCCAATATTCAAGAGACCCACTTGGTGTTGGAGCATATCTTCTGCCACCTGGTGGAGCTTGAGTGCTTCGGCGCAGAGTTTTTTGCCGCGCCCAAATAAAGTCCATCCCTAGAGCCTCTTGCAAAAATCCGGCTTTAAGCACATTTAATTGTGGGGATTCCATACATTAGAATAGGGTTAGCAGA